>Ga0224527_1000121_pt1 | contig 58714 bp, 46 predicted proteins | sample CBST0metaG_FD_179882 | JGI IMG/M metagenome (GOLD analysis project Ga0224527, IMG submission 179882) | Peat soil microbial communities from Stordalen Mire, Sweden - C.B.S.T0 | ecosystem: Environmental > Terrestrial > Soil > Wetlands > Peat | place: Sweden: Norrbotten County, Stordalen Mire...
TCATCACTGTAAGACAATGTGGGAGTTACTAAAAAATGTCAGACAATTTATGAAAACCGCATCACCCTTCCCAGGCAACAAACCTGGGCTAACAAAAGTGGAGCGGTAATAGGCGCAGTTATTTAGATGCTGCGGTGATGATAATGCCAAGAAAAGATTGCACTAACCTTATTTTTAATTTTTTATTAAACCTATAGGCACAACTTCCCGCATAAAAAATGAATGCCGGATGTTACCGTTGTTGGTTAAAGGTCAATATTTGATAATAATTTTCATAAAATGCCGTATCGGTTTTTAGAATAAATTGGCGGCATAGTGTCATTTTTAACTAAAAAAATGGCAAACATTCACACTCCACACGGTTATCGATCACATTATGAATATTTTTACTCGTGCTGATTTTTTTCAGTTCGATTATGCATGAAATATCGTTGGAATATATGAACATTAATAAGTAAACTACTTTATAACATTTAGGCTCAATGAGAATTAAAACTTTTCATAAATGAAAATGTGATTCCTATTTTTGAGCTTCTGCTATTTTTTAAATAAGGTATGCTACCTCCAGCATGGATTTTTTATAATCATGGTAACATAGTAAGTCGCTATATTTACTATGAGAGGTAATTAATTAAAAACGGTCAAATTTTATCCATTGTTCGCAAGGGAAAGAGTCTCAATCGGTGAGAAGTATTGAATCCAACGGGGTTCTTGCAATGATTCGTCATGCCAATTAATCGGTCAGATTGAAATTTTACAGCAAATCAATTTTCCGAACCATCCGTTATCAAAGTGTACATCGGCGCCGATTCCGATCTCTTACATACAAATATTTTTTTTCATATCAACTAAATTTTTATCCTGCGTGCCAGGATTGAGATCGCCATAACTTTTTTTAAACAAAAATTTTGCCAAGCAACAGCTTAGATCGCTTAAAAGGGATGGGGTTTTCTTTACTATTTAGCCCATCGATTTAAGAGTAAAGCTAGAGGCATAATTATATGATAAACGATACGAAATTGAGCTCGATTTCTGGATGGGCAACGTTTTCCTCACGTCTGCAACAGGAAATCGCTGAACAAGCGCGGATTCGTCATGAAAAGGCGGGAAGTATTGTGTTTCATCAGGGGATGGCGGCTGAAGTTGTCGCCTGGACGATGAAAGGGCTATTGTTCACGCAAACGCAGCATGTAAACGGTGACCAAACATTATTGAGCCATATTCCGCCGGGGAGATTAGTTTTATTTAATCACGTATGGCAGCAGCGACCCGTTGGCCGCGATTATTATGCGGTAACGGATGTTGAGTTACTGATATTTCCCCGTGGTTATGCTGCAAAATTATTGGCACAGCACGAAGAGTTCAAAATGTTTGTTATTGATGCGTTGACTGAGCGGTTGAATGATCTGGATCGGGTACTCTATACCCACAAAGTCGCCTCTCGCGAACAAAGTATCGCCTGCTTCCTGGTCGATTGCAGCATCATCGAGAAAGACGGTTTCTATCTTCCGTTCACGATGCAATTTATGGCGGACTGTCTGCGGCTGTCACGGCCATTTATCTCTAATGCTCTGAAAATTCTTAAAAATAACTCTCTTATCGATCTCCGCTACGGTAAGGTTTTCATTCTGGATATTGATCGTCTACGCAAAATAGCTTATTCGCGTGAAGTCTTCAAATTGTGAGTTACCGCAAGCGGCGAATGGTAATTTTTGCCATTTTATCGGGTAAAAAACAATTAGGATAGCTTCATTATTTAAGGTAGCGGGAGGTGGTCATGTACAGTGAAACTTATCCACTCACGGAGGTTGCATCTATACCTATACCCTCGGCGGAATATTCTCTATCTGATCCCTATATGATGACCAGAATGCTGTTTTTCTGGCATCTGGGTATGACCGGTTCGATTTCTTCCGCGTCGGAAAAAATGGGGGTTTCTATTTCCTCTGGGTCACGTTGGCTTGCTGATTTAGAAAAAGAGATAGGTTGCCAACTCTATCGTAGGAATAACAAGACCCAGCGTCTCACTGAGGCTGGGGCCTATCTCTACGACAAGTTTTGTCTCATTCATCAAGAAGTCTGTCAACTCAAGCGTGCACTCAGTGATTTTTCCACCGTGGAGCAAGGAACCATTCGCGTTTGTTGTACCCCCGTGTATGCGGAAAAATTCCTGATACCCATCGTTGCCCGCTATTTATCAATGTATAAACGAGTAAATTTTTCTATTGATGTTTCTGCGTTCGGTATCCGGTCATGGAAAGAGTACGATATTATTATTGGTGCGATTAATTCATTGAATAGTTATCGCGATGATCAGTTGCCGTTGGTCTGCCGTAACCTGATGTGTGAACCCTTTGTTACTGTCGCGTCCGCCAGGTATTTGGAGCTGAATGGCCAACCAAAACATCCTTCGGAGCTATCACAATATCATTGCCTCTACGCCAGTTCTTTAACCGGAGGTAATGAATGGGTTTATACCCTTAAAGATGAAAAACACTTCTTCAAGGTATCAAAATCACTGGAGATTTGTGACAGTGCCTTGTTACGAAAAGCAGTGATAACGGGTGCGGGAATTGCTTATTTACCCCGTTATGTCGTGCAGCAAGATATAGATGATGGGCATCTGGTCACGCTATTTACGCAATGGAAAACATCTGACTGGTTACTTAACCTCTATTATCCGTCCCAACGATATATGACTAGTTGCTTGACATCATTTAAAGAATTCTTACTGGAGCAACATGCGTATGCGTGTGAGCTCGGGCAGTAAATTTTTTGTTGTACACGTTTATGTGAACAATATCACGTTAAGGCATAATAGGATAATTCATACGAATGAGTGGGTTGTTCTCTTTGCATAAATGGGAAATAGGTTCTTAGAATGGTTATTCTAAATCCTCATTATGAATGGTAGGTTATATAGGCTTTGATAACTTACATAAAATTATTAATAAGATTAAAAGTATCATAAAAAAGTGGCGCCAGTCCCGCTAGCGGATGCCTTGGCTAAATATTATAAGCGTTATTTGTAGTGTTTTTTTCTCAATCCGAGTGATTATTAACGTAAGTAAAAGATATTTTAGTATTTTATTCAAAAGCGTTGAAAAATTTTTTACCTATTCTATTTATTTAATAAGGTGGCTATTATGCAACAACAAGAGATAACGAATGGCCTGCCTTACTCCAATACACGATGTAATTTTGGCAGTTGGGGTTGGAGTATTGTGGGATTCAGTTTTTTGATGTATTACAATTTCGCAGCCTGGACGGCAGATGGTTTAAATATTATCGTTCAGAGCTTTGTCGATATGCATGGCTGGAGTTACGCAACATTATTAGCGTTTTCCACGCCGGCAGGCTGGGTTGGCGTCTTTGGCGCACTATTAATCGCCGAGGTGATTAATCGTAAAGGCGCGAAACTGGTTGCGGTGGTGTGCATCATTTTGCTGGGGCTCACCGTGATGTGGTTCGGCCATGCGCGTTCTTATACCGAATACGCGATAGGCCTGGTGTTGATGAATCTGTTGGCGACGGGATGTTGTTTTAATGTTCCCGGGACATTGCTCAATACCTGGTTTCCACGCAAAAAAGGGCTGGCCTTGGGGTGGGCAACCATGGGGATGTCGCTGTGTACCGCGACGCTGGTGCCTATGTTTTATTTTCTGTTTAACCGAGTCGGCATTCCCAATGGTTATGCCGTGGTCGGCGGCGTGTTGGTTGCACTCGGTATTATTACTATTTTTTGGATACGCAATACACCGGAAGAACTGGGTCTCTATCCCGACAATCTACCGGTTTCGCAGCAGCAATTGGATGCCAATCTGGCCGTATTAAACAATTACCAGAGTCCGTTTACGTATAAAGTCTTATTCAAAGATCGGGATATGTGGCTTATCGCCATCGGTTTTGGCTTGCTGTGGTTGGTGGATATCGGCGTGGTGAGTCAATTGGTGCCTCGGCTAATATCCATTGGTTATGACAAAGGGACAGCCGTATTGATGTTTACCACCGCGGCACTGTTTTGTGCTGTCTTCAGCTACGTCTGGGGTTGGATTGATGTCAAAATCGGCACCCGGAAGGCCAGTGTGATTTATGCCGCGTTTTTTGTCATTACGCACGCGTGTTTATTAGTTCGCGGTAATGACTATTTCACCTATTTTACATTGTTGCTGGTGGGCGCCAGTATTGCCGGTATCAAGGAACTGTGTACATCCATGGTGGGTACTGTCTATGGCCGCTATGATTTTGCCGCGGTTAATCGGCTGATATCGACTATCGCGTGTTTATTCCGCGTCTGCTGTTTCATTGTGGTTGCGATTAGCCTGAAATATACCGGCCAATATGACGCTGCCTATAAGTTTTTTATCGTGCTAGATGTTGTGGCCGGTGTTCTTATCTATTTTATTACGGATACATGCAAGGGAAAAGCAGAAGTGATTGTACCTGCTTATCGATCTGACTATCGATCAAATAATGTCCCTATTTGATGATAAAAATGTGCGGCTATAGAAATAATTAAACCCACTAATTGTGATGATGGTAGAGAAGTTATTCGTTTGAGGAAAAATATTATGTTGGAAAAACCACAATTATCACCCGAACAAGCGGCGGCTATGATTAAGGAGGGCATGACGATTATGATCGGCGGTTTTATGGCGGTCGGTACACCTGAAAAAATCATTGATGCCATTGTTCTCGCCGGAACTAAAAATCTCACCATCATTGCCAATGACACGGGATTAATTGATCGGGGTATTGGCAAGCTGATAATGAATAAACAAGTCAGCAAGATGATTGCCTCCCACGTTGGTCTTAATCCGGAAACCGGACGGCAAATGGCTCGCGGCGAGCTGGAGATGGAGCTGGTTCCGCAGGGGACATTGGTCGAGCGGATCCGCGCTCACGGTGCCGGATTGGGTGGGGTGCTGACACAAACGGGATTAGGCACATTGGTGGAGCAAGGCAAAGAAAAGATCATTATCGACGATAAATGGTTTTTGCTGGAAAAACCACTGCATGCGGATATTTCATTGATTTGTTGCTCCCTGGCTGATAGGGCGGGTAATGCTATTTTCAATAAAACAACCAAGAATTTTAATCCGGTCATGGCCACGGCAGCAAATATTGTTATTGCTGAATGCGAAGATATTGTTCCGATGGATCAAAACGCCGCCGACCGCTTTAATATCCCCGGTATTTTTATTGATTACCTGGTTGCAAGGGGAGAAAAATAATGGATAAAGAATTAGTCAGGCAACGTATTGCCCGTCGCGTTGCGCAGGAATTATCCCGCGGTGATTTAGTGAATTTAGGAATTGGGTTACCCACATTGGTGGCCAATTATATTTCAGACGATCTCGGTATTATTTTTCAGTCGGAAAACGGTTTGGTGGGCCTCGGGCCAATGCCAACCGAAGATAATGCCGACCCGGATTCAACCAATGCGGGTGGACAACCGGTCACTGTGGTCCCCGGTGCGGCATTTTTCGACAGTGCGCTTTCTTTTACCATTATTCGCGGCGGCCATGTCGATGTCACCGTATTAGGGGCATTGGAAGTCGACCGTGAAGGCAATCTGGCCAACTGGATTATTCCGGGAAAGATGGTGCCCGGCATGGGCGGCGCCATGGATCTGGTCAACGGTGCCAAGCGCGTCATTATCGCCATGGAACATTGTGACAAGCGTGGTCAGGCCAAGATTCTTGAACGTTGTCAACTGCCGCTGACCGCGGCGAAACAAGTCAATCTTATCATCACTGAAAAAGCGGTGATTGAGGTCAATAACGGCTTGTTATTGAGGGAAATTGCCATCGATAGCTCGTTGGAAGAAGTGTTAAGTCAGACCGCAACCGAACTTCGGATCGCGGATGATTTAAAAACATTTGGCACAGAGGAGATGCAGTAATGAAAGTCATTCATGTGAATGAGGCAAATGCCTATAGTCCGCCGTTGCACCACGGCATGGTGGCGTTAAAGCTCAGTGATAAGACGGTCACCGGGGCGGAGAAATTTTGGTGTGGTCTGTCGCATTTTCTGCCGGGCGGCGGGGCGGATTGGGCCTATGAAGATTCCTCCACAGAAAAAATTTACATCGTATTGGAGGGGGAAATCACCATCAAGACCAAAGAGGACAATCAAACGCTATCGAAAGGCGATCTGGTTTATCTGGCGCCGTTTGAAGGGCGATCGGTTATCAATAACAGCCGGTATCCGGCGAGTATGTTAGTCATCTCCAATAATGGCTAAGTAAAATAAGGATAGAGAAAATGGACAAAAATTGGGATTCAAAAGTTAAAAATCTGTTCAGCCTGAAGGATAAAGTCGTGGTCGTTACCGGCGGCGCCGGCTCGCTGGGCGAAGGGGTTGCCCGTGGCTTGGCCAATTTCGGCGCGCGAATCGTGGTGACGGGCCGCACCGCCGCTACGCTGGAAAAAGCCGCTAGTCAGGTGCGTGAAGCCGGTGGCGAAGCGCTGGTCATCGTCGCCGATGTTACCGACGAGAATTCAGTACGGAAATTATCCGAACAGGTTTTAGCGGCCTACGGGAGGGTCGATATTCTAGTCAATGTGGCGGGTATCGCCATTCGCCATCCCGCCGAAGAGTTTGATATTGCCGATTTCCGTAAAGTCATCGATGCCAATGTGACCGGGACGTTTATTCCTTGCAAGATTTTTGGCGCCATTTTCAAAAAGCAAGGGTACGGCAAGATTGTTAATACCTCGTCAGTACGGGCTTTTGCCGGCCATCCGGGCGGTTATGCCGCTTACGGTACCTCGAAAGGGGCCATCAACCTGTTGACCAAGCAACTGGCAACCGAATGGGCAAAATATCACATTAATGTGAATGCGGTTGCGCCGACTATTTTCTGGACGCCGTTGACGCAAGAAGTGCTGGAGAATGAAAAACTGAAGAAGATATTTCTCGACCGCATTCCGTTCGGGCGTGCGGCGCTGGTTGAAGACATGGTGGGCAGCACCGTTTATTTGTGTTCGGCCGCCGCGGATTTCATTACCGGCCAGATAGTGTATGTCGATGGCGGCTGTACGGCGGGTTGAGGAGACGGTTATGGCAAAGCAATTTACCGGCAAAGTGGCAATCCTTGGCGGAGGGTTGATGGGCAGCGGTATTGCTCAAATCTTTGCTTCGCAGGGAAGTGACGTCGCTATTTATGATGTTGATTGGCTCGGCTGCCACGCGTCAGAAAATATCGTCGCCAATATGACGCAAATGCAAAGGTATGGTCTGATGGATGCCAAGAAGATCCGCGCTACGTCTGATCGTGTGCGCCTGTCCGGAGATCTGGAAGAGGCGGTCAGCGATGCCGAACTGGTCATCGAATGCATACCGGAAAATCTGGCGCTGAAACAGCAATTGTTTGCTCGGCTGGATACGCTTTGCCCAGTGTCGACCATTCTGGCGTCCAATACGTCGGTCATCAGTATCACCCAGATAGCACAGGACGTTGTACACAAAGAACGGGTGGTCGGCACCCATTTTTGGAATCCACCCTTCCTTATTCCGCTGGTGGAGGTTATCCGGACCGAGTGGACCAGCGATAGGGTATTTGAAGGCGTGTATCAAATTTTGCAGCAGGCCGGCAAACACCCGGTGCGCGTCAAAAAAGATGTTCCCGGCTTTTTGGTTAACCGGCTGCAACATGCTCTGTGGCGGGAAGCGATTTATCTGGTGGAACAGGGGATCGCCGATGCCAAAACCGTGGATGAAGGGATACGTTATGGTTTTGGTTTGCGCCTGCCGGTATTGGGACCGCTGGAAAATGCCGATATGGTGGGTACCGATTTAACGTTGGCGATACACGAATATCTGTTCCCTTATTTGAATAATGCGACTACGCCTTCTCCGTTGCTGCGCCAATGCGTGGAACAAAAAAAATTAGGCTTCAAAAGCGGCGAGGGTTTTCAGCGATGGAATGAAAGCGAAATTAAAGCGAGTCGTGAAGGCTTGGTGGAATACCTGCTGCAAGTTATAGCAAAACATTAGGAGTCATATCATGGGTAAAAAAGTATTTGTAGATTTAACGCATCCTTTTAGCGCGGACACTCCTCGGTGGCCTTATTTTGATAAGCCGCTCATTGATAATACGCATACCATGGCTAAAGGCGGCGTTTTAACACAAAGAATTTCCTGTACGATGCACACCGGTACTCACTGCGATGCGCCTCGTCATGTTATGGAAATTGAGTTTGATGGTAAAAGAGCGCGTTATACGCATGAAATGCCAGTCGATGCTTATACTGGCGAAGCCATTTGTCTTGAAATCAAAGTTGAACGTTGGGGCCTGATCTTGCCAAAGCACCTGGAAGATGCCTGTCAACGAGCACATATCAAACCAGCAGAGTTAGACGGCATGGTGGTTTGCTTGAATACCGGAATGCATCGTAAATTTGATGATTCAAAGGAATATTATCACTATTCTTGCGGCACCGGTGTTGAAGCTGGTAAATGGTTCGTTAAGCATAAAGTGAAATGCGTGGCAATGGATATGCAGGCCTTAGACCATCCATTACATACCGCCATGGGTAATAACGGCGCCACCAGAATGAATTTACTTGGCGCATCCGGACGCCCCATCACCGAAGAATTTATCGAGCAGTTTGGCAAAGAAGCTTATGCTGAATTCGATAAAGAAACCTACATTAAAATTCACGGACAAGAAGCTTATGACGCTAAATTTGGCGATCTGGAGGCTATTGGCTGTTGGGGTACCTGGGAACCTTGCCACAAGCAATTACTTGGCCATGGAATCGTGGGTGTGGAAAACCTCGGTGGTAATTTGGATAAAGTTTCAGGTAAACGTTTTCGATTCTTTTGCTTCCCATTACGCTGGTATTTAGGTGACGGCTCAATGGCGCGTTGTGCCGCCGAAATAGATGAAGATGACATCAATGATGTGCCAGAAAGAACCTACAGCTACGGTGGGTGTGTTTAATAAATAAAATTAAAATACGGGAGATGTTGATTATCCGATGGCTAGCGGAAATGGATGAGGATGATCTGCATAAAATAACGGATTGTATTTATTCATCATGAATATATTGATACTCGTTTTATCATTGAACTAAGGTCAATAACCGTTCTGCTATTGACGCAGTTTAAATGGGATTTATTTAATGGCGACCTTATCGGTTGGGGATAACATTTGCTTATTTTCAACCGAGAGTCGCTGCCGAATAGAATAAAGAGTTTATTTATTGGAGCAATATATGGTGGACGTGGTTATTGTCAGTGCTGCCAGAACACCTATCGGTAGTTTTGGCGGGGCATTGAAAGATTTATCCGCGGTGCAGCTTGGTGAATATGCGGTATCGGCCGCCATAGCGCGCGCATCGATAAAACCGTCTGACGTGGACGAAGTGATTTTGGGTAATGTGCTGGGCGCCGGCCTGGGGCAAAACGTGGCGCGCCAGGTCGCTATCGCCGCCGGCGTTCCCTATGAGAAAAGCGCCTTCAATGTCAGCAAGGTCTGCGGCTCGGGACTCAAAGCGGTGATCCTCGCGGCGCAGGCCATCATGCTGGGGGATGCGGATATTATCGTCGCGGGTGGAACCGAAAGCATGAGTAATGCCCCCTACCTGGCCTCTGCCGCGCGCTGGGGACAACGCATGGGTGACGGCTCTTTGGTTGACAGCCTGCTGCGCGACGGTCTGACTGATGCCTTTTCCGGGGAGCCGATGGGGATCACGGCAGAAAATCTGGCGCAAAAATATGTTCTGACGCGTCAGGATCTTGATACGTTCGCCGCGGAAAGCCAACGGCGAACAGAACAGGCGCAAAAGGAGGGCCGATTCGATGCTGAAATCGTACCGATTGAAGTCAAGCAGCGCAAAGAGACTCGCGTGGTCAATCAGGACGAATTCCCGCGCCCTGGCACTACACTGGAAACATTGGCAAAGTTGCGCCCGGCATTCAAACCCGATGGGGTGGTGACGGCGGGGAACGCCTCCGGCATTAACGATGGTGCTGCGGCATTGGTGCTGATGAACCGGGCTAAGGCAGCGCAATTAGGGTTGAAACCACTCGTGGTGATTAAATCTTGGGGCAACGGTGGGGTCGATCCGGCCATTATGGGATACGGCCCGGTGCCGGCAACCCAAAAAGCACTGGATAAAGCGGGGTTAACCGTCACGGATTTAGATTTGGTTGAAGCTAATGAGGCGTTTGCCGCTCAATCATTAAGTGTCATGAAAGGACTCGGTTTTGACGCGGCTAAAACCAATGTTAATGGTGGGGCGATTGCGTTGGGGCACCCCATTGGCGCATCCGGCGCACGTATTTTGGTCACGCTGATCTATGAAATGCTGCGGCGTCAGGCACATTGCGGTTTGGCAACGTTATGTATCGGCGGCGGAATGGGATTGGCGTTAATCGTCGAGACTGAATTATAAACCCGGGAGTATGACCATGGCCTTAGAAAATAAAGTAATTCTTACCGTCGCGTGTACCGGAGCATGGCCGCAAAAAAGCGACACGCCCCATATCCCGTTAACACCACAGGAAGAAGCGGATGAAATTGTTCGTTGTTGTGACGCTGGCGCTTCCATTGCTCATATTCATGTGCGTGATGATAAACATCAGGCTTCAATGGATTTTGATAAATTTGCTGACACGGTTCGATTAGTGCGCGAACGATGCAATATTGTGATCAACCTGACCACCTCGGGAGGATTGGGATTAACGGATGAAATTCGTATGAAGCCGTTTCAACAATTACATCCTGAGATGGCCTCATTTGATGCCGGCACCATGAATTGGGCACACAGTACGATTTTTGAAAATAGCCCGCGCTTTTTGGAAAAATTGGCTGTTTCGATGAATGAAAATCAGGTGAAACCCGAGTTTGAAATCTTCGACGGTGGGATGATTTATAATGTGCTTTATTATATGAAAAAAGGCGTACTCAAAGGACGCCCGCATTTTCAATTTGTACTCGGGGCGCCCGGTGGTATGACGGCGGAAATCCGTAATTTGATGTATTTACTGGATACTTGTCAGCAACACTTTGGTCAGGATTTTACCTGGTCGTCATTGGGTATTGGTCGGGGGCATTTACCTATTCTTTATACCACCCTGGCATTAGGTGGAAATATTCGGGTCGGCATGGAGGATAATATATTTTATCGCAAGGGAGAGCTTGCTGAGTCCAATGCTTTATTTGTCGAACGCGTTAAGCGGTTGGCGGCGGAAATGGATAAAACGCTCGCTACGCCGGACGAAACCCGTCAGATTTTGGCATTAACGTAACGATTTCTTCTGGATATTTTAAGGGGATTTTTCTTCATAAGAAAGAAATCGTATCTTAAAAAAATGAACCGTATAGCTTTTTCCATCTGCGAGTATGGCATGTGGAAGTTGTCGCCTGTTTTTACTGTTCTGGGTGTATCTCATTGTGAAAAGGTTTTATAAAAATGAAAAAAAATTCATTCATCAGCAATTTCGCAACGGTGACAATATCAGCAGCAGGTCTGTCTTGTTTTATGGCTTGGGGGGCGGAAGGTATTAGCCCGCTCTTGCCGGGTGCGACGACCGGCGGCGCAGCTGGTGCGTTGCCGCCTGACGGAATCTATTTTTCCACGGATGCTGAATATGAATACGGCCATGTCGTGGATGGGGCGGGCAATACGGCTCGCACTCCTGGTGGGGAAAAAATAAAGGAAAAAAATATCAGCGTGGTACCTTCTATACTCTGGGTACCTGGCTGGGAGGTATGGGGTGCCCGCTATGGCGCGGCTATTGCGCAGCCCTATAAATTTACACAAACACATTTTCATGGTGGGTCTGATAATAGCATCGTTGACAGCAATGGCCTGGTGAATACCAGCATTTCGCCAGCGATATTATCATGGGATCTGGGTAATGGTTATCATCTTGGTACCGGGCTTGCGGTGGTATTACCGAACGGAAAATTTGATTATTCCTACAGTGCCGCCGAGGGGCGTAAGGTTAAGTCATCCACGACCATTGGCAATGATTATTGGACCTTTGAACCCAATTTGGCCATCAGTTATCTTAATAATGGCTGGAACTTTACATTAAATAATATTGTGGATATCAATACTAAAAATCATACCACGGATTATCAATCGGGAAATTTTTATTATCTCGATGCAACTGCCGCCAAAACCATTGATCATTTCACCGTGGGTGTGATTGGCAATTATACCCAGCAGATTTCAGATGACAAAATCGGCGGGCATACCGTTGCGGCAGTGAATGATTTGAATTCTGAGGGAAGTCAGGTCGATCATGTCTTAATCGGGCCCTTGCTGGGCTATGATTTTGGTTCCTTTTCTGTGACGGCGCGCTTTCTTTATGCGCTTCATGCAGAGAACGACCAGGATAATTCATTTTTCCATGTGGGTTTCACCGTGCCGATTAAATTCTGAACCATTAATTGGGTCATATTTGTCTGTTGCCGGTGCCTGCTATTTACCTGGATTACACGCGGAGGTGAGCTGTTCGAAACATGATTTTTTCTGAGGGAAAGCAATTTATCGGGCGACGAGGATGGTTATGAAAATTGGTATACCGAAAGAACAATTAGCCAATGAGGCGCGTGTTGCGGCAACACCTAAAACAGTGGAACAACTGTTGACGCTTGGTTTTTCCGTGGTCATTGAACAAGGCGCGGGGCGAAAAGCGAGTTTTGATGATGTGGCTTATCAGGCGGCGGGTGCGACTCTGGTTGATGGTATTGAAGTCTGGTTGGCGGATGTGATCCTGGCGGTCAATGCGCCACGGGACGACGAAATAGGGCTGATGCGGGCCGGCAGTACGCTTATCTGTTTTATCTGGCCGGCGCAACACCCAGACTTATTGAAAAAACTGGCCGTACGTCAGGTCAATGTATTGGCCATGGATTCGGTACCGCGTATTTCGCGCGCCCAGTCAATGGATGCGTTGAGTTCAATGGCCAACATTGCCGGTTATCGGGCCATCATCGAAGCGGCCCATGAATTCGGCCGCTTTTTCACCGGGCAAATCACCGCCGCGGGTAAAGTCCCGCCGGCGAAAGTGATGATTATCGGCGCCGGCGTGGCGGGACTGGCGGCCATTGGCGCCGCCGGTAGCCTGGGGGCTATCGTCCGGGCTTTTGATACGCGTCCGGAAGTGAAAGAACAGGTACAGAGCATGGGGGCCGAATTTCTCGAACTGAGTCTCAAAGAAGAGGCTGGTAGCGGGGATGGCTACGCCAAAGTGATGTCAGCGGCTTTTATCCAGGCCGAGATGGCGCTGTTTGCCGCCCAGGCGCAGGAGGTGGACATTATCGTGACCACCGCGTTGATCCCGGGTAAACCGGCGCCACGACTGATCACCCGCGAGATGGTTTCCTCGATGAAGCCGGGTAGCGTGATTGTCGATTTGGCGGCTCAGACCGGCGGTAATTGCGAACTGACAGTGGCGGACCAGGTGACGGTGACCGGGAATGGCGTGCGGATCATTGGGTACACGGATTTGCCCAGCCGACTGCCGACCCAGTCCTCGCAACTTTATGGCACCAACCTGGTTAACTTGCTCAAGCTGCTCTGTAAAGCGAAAAATGGCGACATCATTATCGATTTTGATGATGCGGTGATCCGTGGCGTAACGGTGGTGAAACTCGGTGAGGTGACCTGGCCGGCGCCGCCCATCAAAGTATCGGCGCAGTCGGTGCGCTCTACGCCGATCTCCATCCCCAGCGCGTCGGTCAAACCGAACGCGTCCTGGAAAAAATACCTGCTGCTGGTGGTGGCGATAGTGCTATTTGGCCGCTTGGCCAACGTAGCGCCACCGGCATTTTTGTCGCATTTTACCGTTTTTGCGCTGGCCTGCGTCGTGGGTTATTACGTGGTCTGGAATGTCAGCCACGCGCTGCACACGCCGTTAATGTCGGTCACTAATGCTATTTCGGGGATTATTGTGGTGGGAGCATTGTTGCAGATTGGGCTCGGGGGCTGGGTCAGTACGCTGTCGTTTATCGCGGTGCTGATTGCCAGCATCAATATCTTCGGCGGATTCACCGTCACTCAGCGCATGCTGAAAATGTTCCGCAAAGGCTAAGGGAAAAATATGGTCCAGATTTCGGAAGGACTGGTCACCGCGGCCTATATTGTGGCGGCCATCCTGTTTATCTTCAGTCTGGCAGGACTGTCGCAACACGAAACCTCCATGCGGGGGAATTTTTTCGGTATTACCGGTATGGCGCTGGCCTTGTTGGCCACTGTGGCCGGGCTGGGCGCCAACACGGAGATGATGACCCGGATCGTGGCGGCGATGGTGATCGGCGGGGCGATTGGCGTTTACCTGGCCAAAAAGGTTGAAATGACCGGCATGCCTGAGCTGGTGGCAATGTTGCACAGTTTTGTCGGTCTGGCGGCGGTATTGGTGGGCTACAACAGTTACCTCCACCATGAGTCCGTTATCGATGCGGTGATGGTGAATATTCATCTGACCGAAGTGTTTCTCGGTATCTTTATCGGCGCAGTGACCTTTACCGGCTCGATCGTGGCCTTCGGCAAACTGCGTGGCATTTTCTCGTCTAAAGCGCTGATGTTGCCGCAGCGTCATAAGCTGAATCTGCTCGCGCTGCTGCTTTCTTTACTGCTGCTGAGCGTCTTTATCAAACCGGATTTGGTTACCCTGCCGGCTAATGTCGCGGCCGCAATTGGGCCGCAGTTTTTGGCGTTGCTGGTGATGACCTTGATTGCGCTGGTGTTCGGCTGGCATCTGGTGGCGTCCATCGGCGGGGCGGATATGCCGGTCGTGATCTCCATGCTCAATTCCTACTCGGGCTGGGCCGCGGCGGCGGCGGGTTTTATGCTCAGTAACGATCTGCTGATTGTGACCGGTGCCTTGGTGGGGTCATCCGGCGCCATTCTCTCTTATATCATGTGTAAAGCCATGAACCGTTCGTTTATCAGCGTGATTGCGGGAGGATTCGGTGCTGACGGCTCCGCGGCCGGCACGGCGGAGGCAACGGGGGAACATCGTGAAATTACCGCCGAGGAAACGGCAGAGCTGTTGAAAAATTCCGCTTCGGTGATCATCACCCCCGGTTACGGTATGGCGGTGGCGCAGGCTCAATATCCGGTGGCGGATATAACCAAAAAATTACAGGAGCGCGGCGTGAAAGTTCGCTTCGGTATCCATCCGGTGGCTGGCCGCTTGCCGGGGCATATGAACGTGCTGCTGGCGGAAGCCAAGGTCCCTTACGATGTGGTGCTGGAACTGGATGAAATCAATGACGATTTCACCGATACCGATACGGTGCTGGTCATTGGGGCGAACGACACGGTGAACCCGGCGGCCCAGGAAGATCCGCATAGCCCGATTGCCGGCATGCCGGTACTGGAGGTCTGGAAAGCGCAGAATGTCATTGTTTTCAAACGCTCGATGAATACCGGTTATGCCGGCGTGCAAAATCCGCTGTTCTTCAAAGAGAACACGCAAATGCTGTTCGGCGATGCTAAAGCCAGCGTGGAGGCGATCCTCAAGCATCTTTAAAACACCCTGGGCGCCATCGGTGATGCTACCCGTGAAATGTAGCGTTCAGGGTGACTTAAGGTCTTTTTATCGCCGATACCAGCGAGGCAGTACCCGATGTACGGATACGATCTGCCTCAATAAAGGCGGTCTCCGGCATTGTCGGCGATAAGAAGTGGTTAATTGTTATACGGAGAAGCAGGTAAAATTATGTCAAGCCAACGCGTTCTGGTTTTAAACTGCGGCAGCTCTTCATTAAAATTCGCCATTATGGATCCTGGCAGCGGTCGAGAACATCTTTCGGGCTTAGCCGAGAATTTTCATCTCCCTGACACCCGGATCCAATGGAAAATCGCGGGTGAGAAACATGAAGCGGCATTGGGCGCAGGCACCGCTCACAGCGAAGCCCTGCAGTTTATCGTCGAGACTATCCTGTCGCCTCAGCGTGCGCTTTCTGATCAATTGACCGCTATTGGTCACCGTATTGTGCACGGCGGGGAACAGTTTACCCAATCCAGGGTGATCAATGATGAGGTTTTGCAGGGCATCAAGGCGGCCATCCCCTATGCCCCGTTGCATAATCCGGCGCATCTGATCGGCATCAAAGCGGCGTTGCAATTTTTTCCGTCACTGGCGGATAAAAACGTCGCCGTTTTTGATACCGCATTCCATCAAACCATGCCTGAAGCGTCTTATCTGTATGCCTTGCCATACCACCTCTATAAAGAACATCACATCCGCCGTTATGGCGCACACGGTACCAGCCATTGGTATGTCAGTCAGCAGGCAGCCCAAATGCTCAATAAACCGCTGGACCAGTTGAATGTGATCACCTGCCATTTGGGCAATGGCGGTTCCGTTGCGGCGATCCGCAACGGCCAATGTGTTGATACCTCCATGGGACTGACGCCGCTGGAAGGACTGGTGATGGGTACCCGCTGTGGCGATATTGATCCGGCCATCGTTTTTCACCTGCATGATGCCCTGGACCTCAGCATGGAGCAAATCAATACGCTACTGACCAAAAAATCCGGGTTACTGGGCCTCACCAGAGTGACCAGCGATTTTCGTTATGTGGAAGATTATTACGCCACTAAATCGGCTGCCAAACGCGCGATGGACGTGTATTGCCATCGTCTGGCGAAATATATCGCCTCCTATACGGCACTGATGGGGGACCGGCTGGATGCGGTGGTGTTCACTGGCGGTATTGGCGAAAACGCCGCTCTGATGCGGGAGTTAACGCTTGGCAAGCTGGGCCTGTTGGGCTTTGCCATTGATAAAGAGCGCAATATCGCCACCCGTTTCGGCCAATCCGGCAATATCTGCCAAGACGGCAGCCGCCCCGCGCTGGTCATCCCCACCAATGAAGAATGGGTGATTGCGCGCGAAGCCGCCCGCCTGACCTGCTAGATAAGGGAATTGCGCCGGTTGAGGGTGTGATATTGACTTATGAACAATGATAAAGAGGTTTAACCGTGTCCCGTATTATCATGTTAGTTCCCACCGGCCCCAGCGTTGGGTTGACCAGTGTCAGCCTGGGGGTCATTCGCGCCATCGAACAAAAAGGTGTGCGCTTGTGTGTCTTCAAACCGATAGCCCAGCCGCGCTCCGGCAGCGTTACTCCGGATCACACTCTCGCCATCCTGCACGCCAACTCCGGTATTCCTGTCGTGGAACCGCTCGACATGAGCCATGCTGAAGCTCTGCTGGGCGCCAATCAACAGGATGCGTTGTTGGAAGAGATCATTGCCCGTTTTTATGAAAATACCCAAGATGCGGAGGTGGTGCTGGTGGAAGGTTTGATACCGACCCTACACTGTCAGTTTGCCAATGCGTTGAACTACCAAATTGCGAAAACCCTGAACGCGGAAATCGTCTTGGTGTTAGCGCTGGGCAATGATTTGCCGGGGCAGTTAAAAGAACGGATTGAGCTGGCGCGCGCTGGCTTTGGCGGCGGCAAAAACAACAATATCATCGGTGTTATCATCAACAAGCTCAACGCGCCGGTAGATCAACAGGGCCGTACCCGTCCTGACCTGTCGGAAATCTTTGACGATGCTAATCAGACTGATGTAGCTAAAATCAATCCGACCTCGCTGTTTAATAACAGCCCGATGACTGTATTGGGTTGTATTCCCTGGAGCGTAGGGCTGATTGCGACGCGTGCTTTCGACATGGCCCGGCACTTGAACGCCCGCATCATTAATGAGGGCGAAATACAAACGCGCAGGATCAAGTCCATCACATTCTGTGCACGAAGCCTTCCAAATGTATTAAAACACTTTCGCCCGGGTTCGTTGCTGGTCACATCCGCAGATCGTCCCGAGGTGCTGGTCGCCGCCTGCCTTGCCGCGATGAACGGCGTAGACATCGGCGCTATCCTGCTGACCGGCGGCGAGGACATTAACCCGCACATTGCCGCGTTGTGCCACCGCGCCTTCCAAACCGGACTGCCGGTGTTTATGGTGGACACCAATACCTGGCAGACCTCGCTTAGCCTGCAAAGTTTTAGTCTGGAAGTGCCGGTGGACGATCATCAACGGGTGGAACAAATACAGAACTACATTGCCGGCCACATCAGCACCCGGTGGATCGATTCGTTGACCGCCAGTTCCGAGCGTTCACGCCGCCTATCGCCACCGGCGTTCCGTTATCAGCTAACCGAACTGGCGCGGCAGGCCAATAAACGTATCGTGATGCCGGAGGGAGACGAACCGCGCACGGTGAAAGCAGCGGCCATCTGTGCCGAGCTCGGTATTGCCCATTGCGTGCTGTTGGGCAACCGGGAGGAAATCCAGCGTGTCGCCGCCGCCCAAGGTGTGGTACTCGGTAAGGGTATCGAGATTATTGACCCCGTCGTGGAGCGTGAGAAATACGTGACGCCATTGGTGGAGTTGCGCAAGAACAAAGGCATGACCGACGTTGTGGCACGCGAACAGTTGGAAGACAATGTGATGCTGGGAACATTAATGTTGGCGGGAAAAAAGGTCGACGGCCTGGTCTCCGGCGCGGTTCATACTACTGCCAATACCATCCGTCCGGCACTTCAGGTGATTAAAACCGCGCCTGGGAGTTCCCTGGTCTCCTCGGTGTTTTTTATGCTGTTGCCGGAACAAGTGCTGGTATATGGCGACTGCGCCATCAATCCGGATCCAACCGCCGAACAATTGGCGGAAATTGCCATCCAGTCCGCGGATTCGGCGGCGGCTTTCGGCATTGAACCGCGTGTGGCGATGATCTCTTATTCCACCGGTATATCAGGTACAGGCAGCGACGTGGACAAGGTCCGCGAGGCCACCCGTCTGGTACAAAAAAAACGGCCTGATTTGATTATCGACGGTCCGTTGCAATACGATGCTGCCATCATGGCTGATGTCGCCTGGTCCAAGGCACCGAATTCACCGGTTGCCGGTAAAGCCACCGTATTCATTTTTCCGGATTTGAATACCGGCAATACCACCTATAAAGCCGTGCAGCGCTCGGCGGGGTTGGTGTCTATCGGGCCGATGTTGCAAGGTTTGCGCAAGCCGGTGAATGATCTGTCGCGAGGCGCGTTGGTGGACGATATTATTTACACCGTGGCGCTGACAGCCATTCAGGCGGCGCAAAATGAATATAGGCCCAAAGCTAAACGTTAACTCGTTATACCCGTCATCTTACAAACCACAGATGCGTTGGTTGTGAGAACGCACGGGCTGGTTGATAGCTTTGAATATTCGTCGGGAGAATCAGCGTGCTGGCAGTAACGAAAACACATTTTTTGGCCTTCGTCGGTCTGGTATTGATCACGCTTATCTGGAGCTATAACTGGATTGCCATGAAAGCCGCCATGCGCTATATGGGGGTGTTTGATTTTACCGCTTTACGGTGTGTTTTGGGTCCCCTGTTGTTATTGGCGATATTGAAAATACGCGGGCGGGGAATGAAGCCGCCTCCGTTAAAAGGGACCTTGGCCATGGCCTTACTGCAAACTTGCGGTATGTTGGGGTTGTCTCAATGGGCGTTGATGAGCGGCGGCGCGGGGAAAGTGGCTATGCTGACCTATACCATGCCTTTTTGGGTAGTGCTGCTGGCAGCGCTGATGTTAGGCGAACGGATGCGTAAATTCCAGTATCTGGCAATAATCGTCGCAGCCGCGCGACTAATTTTAGTCCTGCAACCCTGGCAAATGAATGGGACATTATGGAGTTCCTTGTTGGCTATCTCATCCGGTTTGAGCTGGAGGGCGAGCGCCATCGTCGCCAAACATCTCTATACCTGCTATCCGAAGATAGAGGTACTTTCCCTGACCACTTGGCAGATGACATTCGGTGCGATCATCCTCAGCGTGGTCGCCGTGCTGGTGCCGCAAAAAACCATTGTCTGGCAGTCTGACTTTTGGGGGCTACTGGCCTATACCGCTATTCTGGCAACGGCAATGGCTTTTGTCTTGTGGCTGTTTGTGCTGAGAAATTTGCCAGCGGGTATTGCCGGGCTGAGCACCTTGGCGATCCCGGTATTCGGCGTGCTGTTTTCCTGGTGGCTGCTGAGAGAAAATCCCGGTAAGGTTGGAAGGCGCCGGGATTATGCTCATTTCTTTGGCGTTGTTAATGCTGAATGCGAGCGGACGCCGTTTATCATCCGCATCCCGATCGTCGATTACCGGGAAAACAGTGCCATAGGAAATGACAAAAATCATTATGCTGAAGGCAGCCCCAGTCTATCAAACAAACTGAGCCTGTAAATTAAATTGTGTAATTGCCTGTTTTTGATATCGTTATCCGAACAACCGAAACAGGTAAATAATGACGAGAAGAAACTTCAGGCACTTGCTACTTGCGCATCTGCCTGCAGCATGCCATGGAAGTGACGAAGATGACGTTCAGGATGTTTTCCCTGCCGGTCCGGCGAGTAGGCGAACCACACCGCAGGCGGGTCCGATGAGTCGACATTGCGATCAGCCCGGACATAAGTCCACAGACGACCGGTTTTGGTCTTTTTCTTGCCCGGCGCCATATTCCTTACTTATCTGAACGCTCCTTAGTCAGTTGTTCCCTGAGAACTAAGCCCTGCACCTCCGGTTCAAACTTCATCGGTGACCGGGCCGACAGACGGACGGCCTGTTGCAGCACCTCGTCCAATAATGCGCTGGTGAGCTAGGCCTAATGCGGGGGGAGCCGAGAAATTCTTTAGACCTGTTTGCGCAATCTATTGCCACAAAAGATCCGAAGATAAGGCTAGCTTGAAAATTACCGCCGCTGAACAAAGGTTAAGTGGTTTTGTTACCTCACAACACCAGACTATCCCATTTCAGATTAATAACGAATCAGCCTTGTTGTCGGTAAGCATTTACAGCAAAGCGGCTAGCGTGATAAAGAGCTAATGCTTGCAACATTAGCACCTTTGGCAGGAATAATAATTGACACAGACAGTATTGAGTTAGACGAGGATATTATGTGAATATAAAAATTATTACCTGACAGTTTATAGATAATAATACTTCATTTTATGTTCGATATTCTTTGATAAAACGGCCATACTTCGATTGACAATGAAGAAATACATTGGTATTTTTATCATGCATCGACAATAGGAGACTGTTGTAATGGCAATAATTTTTTTAGTTTTTTTCTATATTTATGATGTCATTATATTTTAAAAAAAAACCGAAAAAACAGTATTATTAATTGTGTTAACATTTTTTGCATTTGTTTTTTTGTGTTTATGTTTGATTTATTTATTGAAAATTATAATTCTGCAACGCAAGATCTTACTATTCCATTGAGAGTAATGATAATTGTCATTTCAGCAAGCATAATAATATCAGGATTGTCGTGCCTGTCTTATATCAAAGCTAAAAGTTCCGATGAATCCAAATTGGGTAAGTAATAAATAGTTGATATTCCATGCGACATATTGCGGATAATGGTTTTATTTTAACCCAATGTCGAATGTAAATAGAGCTTGGTTGTTTTATCGGTTTGTCGCTGGTAAATGTGCTCAAGCTCTGAATATGATTTTATCATGTCTTTTTTTTGCCTGATTTTAAGACGACATTATTGATGTTCGAAAGCGCAGGTTGTCTGAGTTTTGTAAAGCCAGTATGAGTTGGCACCCATGAGCTGGTTGTGGAAATAATACATTGAGTTATCATTAATTGCCTTGGCTAATTTTTATTTCCATTGACGTGAATCCAGTTTATTGGGGTGTGATAACAGCTGTTCCTGTCGTAACCTTAAACAGTAAGTGAATTAGGGTATCTTCCTGATATTAATGCGGATAAAATTTTATTATAAATATAACCATCACGTTGATCTAAAATGAAATTAAAAAGAATGAAAAGAATCACCCCCTATTGCTTATTAGGCTTATTGTTTACTTTCGCATGCAGTTCCGATGCGCACGAAACTCACTCATCAAACAATATACCCCTCGGAGACTCTGTGCCTATGAAGGGTAACATGAAAGATTATGCCCTAGACATTAAGTCTGCCATTCAAATGAAATTTTTTTTGAAAGATGGCTACATTGGTAAAGAATGTCATTTCAGACTTAAGTTGTCCAAAGAAGGTGTAATAGGAGATATTTTGCAGGCTAAAGGTTATCAGCCGCTTTGTGAGGCAGCCAAGAATGCTATTCGGAATGCGTATATACCACCGGCTCCAGATAATGAAACTTATGAAGTTTTCAAAGAATTTGAAATGCATTTTACACCACAATAACGACGCCGCTGAAAAATGGCTCAAAGAGCTTATGGCTAATGCAAGGGAAGCCAAGGGCACCTGGCATATCGAACATCGCATCGATAGTGAAAAGCTCAATCTTGGCATTTTTCAGCTCTGAAACACGAGACTGGTTTATGCCGAGTTTCTCAGCCGCTTCCTTTTTTTGAGAAATTGATGGATCTACTTGATGATAATCAGGTCAAAGGACATATCAAGGCACGTTTCAGGCCAACGGCTGAACGGTTGAATGAAATTAACCGTCTAGGGCAACAGCTTCTTGACGGTTCCTTTGACGCTGATTTGGAAGCATTCACGAATGAGTCAAACGACATCCGCACTTGACGCAAACCCTAAACCGCTATGGTGTGGGAACGGTAAATTTTTCCACCAGCGGCCCCCATACGTCAGATCCCCCTTTACCGAAAAAAAGATGGTGCCCGTCTTTACCAAAAGCGCCTACCTCAATATATTTTGTTTTTCCGCCTGCTTGCACGAAGGCATGGTTCATCTCCTGGGCCAGTGAGGGGCTGAAAAAACTGTCGTTCTGAGCAACGATCCAGAGCACCGGCGTACTGGCAGTTTTACCGAACCTTGCGGCCGCTTCGACGAGACGCTCAGGATGGCAGTTATTCCCGGCCCTTTCCTGGTAGTGTCCACCTCGTCCTCCGGCCATATTGATAAATTCGGATACATGGGAGTGCGCGATACTGTCATAGGCAAGACTTCCCCAGCCGCCAGCGGATTGGCCGACGACAATGACGCCATCGGGCTGCAGATCGTGCCGAGTTTCCAGGAAATCGACCGTTGTTTTAATCTGACGAGCTGTTTCAATACCTGCCTGGTAGAAGTCCGCGTTTTCGCACTGGTTGTAACCTTCGGTCCACGGACCACCGGTGCTGCCATAACCAAGCCGGGCGACCAAAGCCACGGCATAATGACGGTGAAGGAACCAGCCAACCGCTTCGCTCCGGCATCCTGCCAACTTCATATTGGGTCTGTCCGCCGAAGAAGGCGGAGAACCATGGTTGATAACCACCAAATGTGGACGAAGAGGTGAATCAGGGAAACAGATATGGCCCGACATCATCTGGATATGTCCGGTCGGAGCCGTGATTGGGATTTGCAAAGGTTCATCGCGAAAATCACTGAATCCAGGGGAACGGGGTAATGCATTCGCTGCCAATATGCCTCCATTAAGTAAGGTGATAATGGCTAGCCATTTAAAACCAGTACAAAAACGCATAATCGGAACCTCACATGCCAGGGTAGTGAGCAGTTTGGAAAAAAATTATAGTAGATCAGCTTACCAACCGAGTGATGAAATAATTGCTAGAATCCGCTAAAGAAAATCATCAGCGCGACTTAACGTTACCAACGGCTTCTTAAGACACTACCCGTACGGACGATACAGCGATGAATAGAAACCCGGTTCGGATATCCACTGAAAGCATTCCACTGAATGCGAGGCTGGCTTTTTGGCAAACGCATGTGGCAAATCTGCTGACTCATCTGGAGTGCTCCAGCGCCGCGGATGATCCTTTCTTCGGGTCGATCACCGCTCACATGTCGGCTCCCGCTAACGTGGTGGAAATCGAGGCCGCATCGCATACGATTGTTCGGGCAACACAAAAAGTCTCGCAGATGGAAGGGCAGATATACTTGTGTATTCAGTCGGCGGGCGAAGCGATTATCGAACAGCAGGGCCGGCAAGGCCTGCTTGGTCCCGGCGATATGATCCTGTTGGATACGTCGAAAGCGTTCAGCGCCGAGTTTCCGCACGCCATGTCGCAGTTGGTGCTGCCGGTTCCGCGCGCGCTCCTGCGTGAGCGGGGCGGCGACATTGAACGGCTTATCGCCGCTTCCGTCACTGGCAAAGACCCTCTGGGCAAGATGACAACGGATTTCGTGAGCGCCTTGGCCCAAAACATCCGGTACCTCAATGCGAGTGTTGCACAGCGTTTGACCGAGCAGGCCATAGACCTGGCCGTTATGGCCTTTATGTCAAAACTAGACGACAGTCAGCCTGCCGCTCCGCGAAGTGTCCCGATCATGTCAATGCTTGCTGATCGCGGCCGTGCTTTTATTGAAGCGAATCTGCGGGATCATTCATTGGGGCCGTCACATGTCGCGGAATATTTGGGCATTTCAACGCGGCATTTAAGCTCAATTTTCGCCAACGATCCTCAGTTCGTCGATCAGTATATTCGGGAGCGAAGATTGACTCATTGCGCCAATGATCTGAAGGACGCCGGCCAAGCGCATCGCACCATTGACGATATCGCTTTTTCCTGGGGCTTCGGCGATTTCGCGCAGTTCAGTCACGCTTTTAACGTCACTTTTGGGATAACGCCTCGCGAGTATCGGCAGCGTTCTTAGCTTAGCAAGGCCGCGTCGCGTCCTTTATCGTTTTCGATCCAGATGGATTTCTTCAAGCACACCGCGCGCAGTACGCAGGTCTCGCGTGTCGAAGCCTTGTGTAAAACACGAAAGCGGCGTGGAAAGCACATCTTCGGCCTCCGTTAAGCAGTGTCTTGTGCGCAGTGAACGCGCCAGGCTGGTGGCCGCCCTCAATTCGAAGGCGCGCGCGCCTTGTGACCGGGCAATCGCTAACGCCTGCCTGAAAAGATGTTCAGGTTCGGGGTGTCTTTCCGGATCGTTTTCCAGGTAGTGCTCGCCCAGCGCGCGCAGGATTTCGGCGGTGGCCCAACCGGCTAATCCCGACTTGGCCCGCTCAATGGCGAGAGGCGTGAGAAGCCGCGAATTTACGGTGGCCAGTGTTTCGTGGGCGGAGGGCGCCATATGATCGAACCGCTGCCACCATCGGTATCCGTGTGGCGGCTGACGATCGGGTAACCCATAGCCATAGCAGAGCGCCTGGTCGCGCCAATGCGTAAGCCGTCGCTTGGCGGAAAGCGATTCGAGCATGTCGAGATAGAGTTCGAGTTCGGCGATATCACCTCGCCAACAGGCCACCGGGCAGGCACCCGACGCAAGTGAGCAGCAAAGCGAAAGGTCGTGGCGCAAGGTCATGGTTTCTTCAACACTTTGCACGGCGGCGTCCGCGGCGTCATCGACGTACCCCGCCAGCCATAGGGCGCGGGATTCCAATGAAGTGAGCACCGAACGCGCATCATAGCGCGCTGGGTCGCGCCACGTCGGCGCGAGGCGTCGCGGCCCATACAATGACAGTGATAATTGCGCATTGCGCAGCGCCTGTTCCAGCGCGCCGGTTTGGATGTCAACCAGCGCCCGAAGCCGATGGAACAGCGGCAGGCTGGCGTTTCCGGCTTGGGTGAGTGCCCCGAGCCGCCGGCATAGCGCGTCGGCGCCTTGGTAATCACCCGCCATCACGGTCATGACGATAGCGCCATAAAGGACCTCCGCTTGACGCGCCTCGTGGCGATAAAGTTCCGCCAGCGTTAATGCGGCATGGAACGCTTTGGCGGCGATGCCGTTTTGCAACGGCTGAGTCAAAAAATCGGCCTGAGCAAGCGCCAGTTGCAGGCGATACACCGCGTCCGGCTGGCCGTCGCCTGATGCGTCGATGGCCAGCAGCGCCTTATTAACGCGTTGGCGGTATTCGTCAAAGAGCGACAGCTGATAAAACAAGGGGGCGGATGCCCACGTTAGCGCGACCCCTAGGGAGATATTGCCTGGCGATGAGAGGGTCCACACAAGCGCCTGGCGCACGTCGTCCAGGATGATTTCGTCGTTTGCGAGCGGGTCGACCGCTGCGTTATCGGCGGACCATTCGGCGGGTTCGGTGAATAACGATAAAAAATAACGCGCGTACGCTTCGGCCGCCACGTCGTATTCACCGCAATGCCGCAGTTTTTCCAAGCCATAGGTTCGCGTACTGTCCAGAAGACGGAATCTGGGGGTGCCGGCATCGGTCATCGCAAGCACCAGTGATTTGTCCACCAAAGTTGCCAAGCAAGCCAGGGGACCATTGCGACACGGGGCGGTTGCGCCCAACACGTGTTTGGCCTGTTCGAGGGTAAAGGCGGTTTTGAACAGCGCAAGCTGCCTTAGCGTCAGACCTTCTTCTTCCGTGAGGGTCTCATAGCTCCAATCCATGGTTGCCCGCAATGTCTTGTGACGCGGCAATGCCGTCCTCTGACCGCGCGTAAGGAACTCGAATCGGTTTTCGAGCGCCTGGAGCAATTTTCGAGTGCCTAACATGGGCATTTGCGAAGCGGCCAGCTCAATTGCCAGCGGAATACCATCGAGCGTACGGCATATTTCGCAAACCTCGCGGACGTTTTCAACGGACACGCTAAAAACATTCCCCTGTGCGGATGCCGCTCGCGCGGCAAACAGCTTGACGGCTGAATACCGGATCGCGACCGCCGGGATGTGACTTTCAGAAAGACGGGGAACACTGAGAGCCGGCAACCGGTAGACCCGTTCTTCCGAGACCCGTAAGGGTTCGCGGGATGTGGTCAGAATGGTCATTGTTTTTAGCGATCGCTTTAGCGTTTCGACAGTATTGGCGACGGCGTCGATGATGTGTTCGCAGCAATCCAGCAGTACAATATGCGGTGATGTGCGCAGGAAATCGATGACCGCGTCAAGGGGCGCCTGCATGGAAGGCGTGAGTAAACCAAACGCGGAAGCGATAGTGCTTGCCAGGTGATCAGGGTGGCCCACCGATGAAAGCTCTATGGTCACGGCGGGTTCTTTTCTGCTCGCGCGTATCTCTTCCATCACCGCCTGCGCCACCGAGGTTTTGCCTATGCCTCCGGGACCGACGATCGAGACACTATTTCTATCTGATAGCAGTTGGCGGATGGCCCTGATATCCGCGCTTCGGCCGATCAGCCCCAAGCCATCGTCATCCGATAAGTTTTCCTCGTCCGGCAAAGCGTCGGCGTGGGCATTCGCCGATGCGTCGCCGCCGATAAGCCGATAACCCCGCCCGCTGACGCTGCGTATTTTGAGGGAGCCGTCACCGCGTTGCGCGAGTATTTTACGCAGCGTCGCAATATGCACGCGAAGATTGCCATCCTCAACCACGGTATCCGGCCAGACGCGTTGCCGAAATTCCTTATGGGAGATGATGTGTCCGGGGGAACTTGCCAAGAGCTGGAGGATCTCGAAAGCGCGGCCCCCAATGTCTACCTCGGCACCGTCAACCATTAGCCGCCGGTCTTCGGGATACAGATGGAAACCGCCGAATTTAACCGGTGGTTTCGCTGGTATAGGGGGTGTTTCAGCCATGCTCCGCTTCTCGTCATAAGGGGTGGGTTGAGCTGCGAAGTGCCCACGGGGACACGGTGATTTATACGGATACTAGACGATGCCGATAATTTTTGCGAATGCCTTTCCGCTGTTCAAATGCGTTAAGAAATAGTTAAAAGATGTTAATTTTCGGATGCTGCGGATTCCAGAAGATAATTTTCTGATAATTTGTGTTTAACCACCGCTACCAGCGGAACGGCTACATCGCTTCACAACGACCTTTTTGGGCGACCCACCCCAGGAGATTCACCATGAAATTTTCTTCGACTGTTACCCGCATCGCTTCAGCCATCGCCTTTTCGTGCGCGGCATTCGGTTCCACCGCGGCCATCGCCGCTCAGGTGAAAAACATTGTGCTTGTCCACGGCTATTTTGCCGATGGGTCAGGGTGGGAATCTGTGTCGAAGATCCTTTTGCATGCCGGGTATACCGTCTCTATCGTGCAAGAGCCGGAAACGTCCTTCGCGGATGATGTGAAAGCAACAACCCGTATTGTCGATGCGTATGACGGCCCGAGTATCCTGGTGGGTCATAGCTATGGCGGCGCCGTGATCACCCAGGCAGGCAATGATCCGAAGGTAGCCGGATTGGTCTATATTGCCGCATTCGAACCGGATTCCGGCGAAAGCCCGATGGATTTGGCGAAGAAAATTCCTTCGGCGAGCCAGGCCATCACGCCAACCGCCGACGGTTATCTGTATGTTGATCCGAAGCATTACCATGCGGATTTCGCCGCCGATGTGCCCGCCGCGCAGGCCGCTTTCATGGCGATTTCCCAAGTCATGCCCAATGCGCAGTCTTTTGGAACGCCGGTTACCACCGCTGCGTGGAAGACAAAGCCAAGCTGGGGACTGGTCGCCACGGCCGACCGTATGATTGCGCCCGATCTCGAACGCTTTATGACGAAGCGCGCAGGCAGCACGACGATCGAGGTGAAGTCCAGCCATGCGGCTTATCTATCCCAAGCGTCCAAAGTGGCCAAACTTATCGAACAAGCGGCAAATAACGCGCAGAAATAATCATGCGCCCGGGTTAGCTTTCGACTGTTTTTGCAAATAACCCGGCAATATGAAGCTGCCTATGGCGACAATGCCCAATACCGCGCCTGCTTGCAATAGCGTCTGTGGTCCGTAGTGGACCATCCACAATCCGCCCGACATCGCGCCGGCGCCGATGCCGATGTTGCACGTCATCACATACAGGGCCGATGCCGACTCGGCCTGGCCCGGCGCCAGCTCGATGACCCAGCTTTGCAAGCCGATAAACAGCATGGCGATGCCCGCCCCCCAAACCGCCATCACCAACCAGGCGATAGCGGGTTGCCGGGCGAAGTACAGCATCAGCACTTGGCTTATGACAATACCGGTGGCGGAGCACACCGCCAGGCGCATCGGGTGGGCTCCCAGCCAGCCGGCCAATAACGTTCCCGCGGTGCCGGACAGGCCGAATACCAGCAACGCCAGCGGCAGGCGGGTGCCCCGCATCCCCAGGGTATCGGTGATCAGCGGGGTGATGTAGGTGTAACCATTAAAGTGGGTGGTAACAATCAGTAGCGTCACCAACACCGCGCCATACAACGGCCAGTTGCGGCGCGGAAAGCTTCCCCCGGGACCCGGGGCGGCTATGTTCACCGACGGTAGCCAGAAATATCCCATGATGAAAATGATCAGTCCGAACGCGCCGAATATGGCGAAGCCCGCTTGCCAGTCAAGGGCCTGCCCCAGCGCGGTGGATAAGGGTACGCCGCCGACAATGGCAAGGGAGATGCCGGAATAGGCCCAGGCGGTGGCTCGGCCCGCGGGCATGCGCGGCGCGATTTTAACCGCATAGGAGGCCAGAATGGACCAGAATACGCCATGCCCAAAGGCCGCCACGATTCTCAGCAGCATCAGAAACCAAAATGAATGCGCAATCAGGGCCAGACCGTTGCATAACGTTATGATGCCCAGCAAGGTGAGAAACAGGGGGCGTCGATTTATCCGGTTGGTCATCAATGTAATGGGGATGACCGTCAGGGTGATAATCCAGGCATAACCGGTTACCAACGCGCCGACGGCGGCCTGGGATACTTGCAGATCCTCCGCGATACGCGGCAGCAGCCCTATGGGTAAATACTCGGTAGTTTGGGAAACAAACGCGCCTAACATCAATACCAATAAAGCACGTATCATCGTTGATTATCCCCGGGGGTTGCAATGGCCGTCGTGAAGACCGAAATCAGGCATCCACCATAATTTTTAAATCATTAAAGAAAAATAAGACAGTATTCAATTCCGCGATGATATTTTTGGCAGGAATGGCGGTTTCGTAGAACATCCGGACGGGCCCGAACCAGTTTAGCGGGTGGGAGACGGAGGACTTAACCCTGTCAAGATCAAATGGATGCACTCGCAAATGCTTATAAGCGTCATTGCCCGCCAAATGATGGCTTAGCAACATGCCGCAACGCCAGGGTCGACGTTCATTTCGACCTCAGCGTCGTTATCACCGTCAATATCGGCGTCATTATCGGCATAGTTAACAGGTTTTTGACTTCCATTGCAGTGCAACTGATGTCGAATCAGAGCGCCTATTAGTTTTGCAGCTCACTCATATTTTTTATCTGATCCCGGTTGAGCTGTTCCGTCTTGCCTGTTTCCGCATTTTTGTAAGACACCAGGCCCGTATCACTATCAACTTTGGGCTTCCCATCAGTCACAATGGTTTTCCCATCGACGGTTTTGATTGCCTGGTTTGACGCGCACCCGGCGAGAGTGAATAACATTAAAGCCGTCAGTGTTACGGCATAGAGCCATTTTCTGTTCATGATGATTCATCCCTAGAGGTTAGATCAAGATAAGTAAGCAGAATTCAAGTGTAGATGGCTTTTGCTCCGACGGACGTCAGAAAACTCTAGATCATTCATTGGTTGTGCGGGTTTGGATGACTCTCGATTAATATTGGTTGATTCGGGGTATTGCAAGCGTCGCTAGGATTTAACAGGTATTTTTGCAGAATACGGGTGGTCAGGAGGGCAATAACCAGCATGACCACAATTGACCCGACTATTCCGATCCAACTGAAACGGGCAAATAAAAAGCCATTCAGATAGCCGATGGTTGCGCCGCCCAGGTAATAAAAAAACAGATAAAAAGCGGTAGCTTGGCCTTTATTGAACAGCGCTTTTTTACTGACCCAAGCCAGTGCGACTGAATGAGTCGTAAAAAAGGAAACAGCAAAAAATACAATACCGCCTATAAAGCAGAAGATATTTTTGAACAGTAGCGTTATCACGATACTCGCCAGCATCACTGATAGTAGCAGCGACAGTACATTCATGGCGCCATATCTCATTGTGGCCCGGCCTGCCATGGGGGCGCTGACAAAAGTGAGGGAAAAACTGATGGGAATCAAGCCAATCCAGGCGTAAGACAAATGAAAGGGCGCATTATGTAAGTAGAATGCAATAAAATTGAATACCGAGGTAAATGAGCCAAATAGCATAAAGCCGACGATAAACATCAGTGAGATGGCCTTTTGTCTGAAATGCGCTATCCCGCCATGCAACATGAGCGCGAAATTTATGCTTGGCGTAGGAATAAAGTTTTTTGAGGCCGGCAGGAAAAACAGAACCAGCAATGCCATTATCAATAAAATCATGCCAAAAATGATAAAGATGGCCTGCACGGGGATTCTTTCCATCAGCAGGCTGGCAAAAACGCGTCCGGACATACTGCCGAGTGAATTACCGAAAATAAAATAGCCGGTGATTATCCCTGTCATGGCGGGCAGGGTTTCCTCGCTGATATACACCGTTACAGCCGCAGTGATGCCGCTGACGGAGAGGCCCAATAATCCACACAGCAGCAGTAGCATCGGCCAAGAGGACGCCAGGGCGCAACATAAAGTCAGTATGCTGCCGGCTAGCAATGAACAGACGATAATTTTTTTGCGGCCGAACCGATCGGAAAGGCTGCCGCTGAATAATAACGCTAGCGCCAAGCATCCGATTTCCACGGACAGAACCAAACCCACCTGTTTCAGCGGTATCCCGTAGACTTCCGACAGTTTGGGTAGCATGGCCTGCACCGAATAGAGGGATGCCAATTCAGCCAGCCCAGCCAAGGGCAATGTGAACATAATGGGCAAGTGTGTTAACGGCATGATTTTTGTGTCATTGCTCATTGGTGTTGACTCTCCTTATTTATTGTCCGATTTCGTGAATGTCGAATAGAGGTATTCAGGCTACATTTAATAAAAAATTACGATTACATCTGAATAGATGAGTGTGAGATGTCCTATGGAAATTGAAATTTCGTAATTATGGAAAGCCTTATATTGTCGTCGCGGCGCCAATTGATATATACCTGATATGTAATGTCTGTAATCACGATTCGTGTATAGTGTGACAAAATGAATTTTATAAGACATGACGTCGCCAGAAATATTTTCCGTATTGATTCTTAAGAAATTTATTCAATTTTACGATTTATTTTAAATCCTGCTTTGCCGCGACTGGTTAATATAATTCACAAGATGTGCAATTTAATTATTGAGAGCATGATATGGATCATTATTTATCTAGAAATAATAATGTGCAGTCTAATGGTAATATTTTAATTCTGTGATGATGATCTGATATTATTTTCATAAAACCTGTTCAGTGGGATGATCTCTAATGAACACAGATCGTAATTACTAAAGATACATATTGTATTTCATGTGCTAGTTATTAAAGTGAAGGTTAATGGTATTATATTTTAAGAATTTTTAGAATTACCCGATCCGTCTTTATGGCAGGAGCAAAAATGATCAGATCTAAAACACTCTATGAGAAATTAGTCGATGCGCATACTGTCCGAACGCTGGATGATCAAGGCAATGTCTTGCTCTATATCGATCGTTCCATTTTAAATGAGTACACCAGTCCCCAAGCATTCAGCGGATTGCGTGAAGCGGCGCGAGAGATTTGGAATCCGGGGACATTATTGCTTAATGTCGATCACGTCAATCCGACGCGCCCTGAACGTACCCCGGCAATGACGGATGCGGGCGGTGAATTGCAGGTCAATTATTTTCGCGAGAATAGCCAATATTTTGGTATCGAGCTGTTTGATGTGATGGATAAACGCCAGGGTATTGAACATGTGGTGGCGCCGGAACAAGGGTGGGTGCTTCCCGGCATGGTGATTGCCGCCGGGGATAGCCATACCTCCACCTATGGCGCTTTTGGCGCACTCGGGTTTGGTATCGGCACCTCGGAAATCGAACATCTGATGGCCACCCAGACCTTGGTTTATAAAAAGCTGAAAACCATGCGGGTCTCGGTGGTCGGTTTGCCGCCAGAGGCGATTACCGCCAAAGATATCATTATATTGTTGATTGAAAGCATTGGCGCGGATGGCGCCACCGGTTATGCCATTGAGTTTACTGGCGAGGTCTTTTGGGCATTGAGCGTGGAAGGCCGCATGACCGTATGTAATATGGCTGTGGAAGCAGGCGCTCGCGGCGCTTTCAGCGCACCAGACGAGAAGGTGTTCACCTATCTGAAATCTACTCCCCGCGCGCCGCAAAATACGCTTTGGCAACAGGCCATCGCTCATTGGCGAGCATTGAAAAGCGATGACGACGCGGTGTTCGATAAAGAAATCCAACTTGACTGTACCGGCATTGAACCGCGCATGACCTGGGGGATCAGCCCGGACCAGGCAGGCGGCATCAGTGCCAGCGTGCCGGACCCGGCAACCGTTACGGACCCTCAAAAACGGCGTGATATTGAATCCGCGCTGAATTATATGGGGCTGACGCCCGGCATGCCCTTTGATGAAATCGAAATTACTCATGCATTTATCGGTTCATGCACCAATGGGCGTATTGAAGATCTGCGCGCGGCCGCCCGGGTTGTGAAAGGACGTAAAGTCTCGCCTCATGTCCGCGCCATGATTGTACCGGGTTCGACTCAGGTGCGGCAGAAAGCGGAGCAGGAGGGATTGGCGCAAATTTTCATCGACGCCGGCTTCGAATGGCGCCAGTCGGGTTGCTCGATGTGTCTGGCAATGAATGAGGATGTCTTGTCCGCAGGCGATCGCTGCGCATCCAGTACCAACCGCAACTTTCCCGGACGGCAGGGCGCTGGATCAAGAACCCATCTCATGAGCCCGGCCATGGTTGCGGCGGCGGCGATTGCCGGCCATCTCGTCGATGTACGGCATTTTGTTGAAGGAGCATGATTGTATGGAACCTTTTAAATGTATTACCGGCATCGTTGCGCCGATGATGGCCGCCAATATCGATACCGATGTCATTATGCCCAAACAGTTTCTCAAAGGAATCGATCGGCGGGGATTGGACAAGGGCACCTTTCACGACCAACGGTTTCTTAATGACGGAACGGAAAATCCGACATTCATTCTTAACCAGTCCCCTTGGCGGCAAGCCTCGTTTCTGGTCACCGGACCGAATTTTGGTTGCGGATCGAGCCGGGAACATGCGGTATGGGGATTAAAACAACTCGGGATCCGTGCACTGATCGGTATTAGTTTCGCCGGCATTTTCAACGACAATTGTCAGCGTAACGGCGTACTGACCATTACATTGGATCAAAAAGCATTAAAGCGGATTGAGCAGACGGCAACCGATGGCGTCGATCACCGGATAACGGTCGATTTGACGGAGCAACGCATAACGGCTGGCGATGACACAATTTTGTTCGATATCGACGCGCTTAAAAAACACATGCTGGTGGCGGGTTTGGATGCGATTGATTATACCCTGCAGTATAAAGAGGATATACAGCAATTCGAACAACGTCATTTTCTCGCTAATCCCTGGCTGAAGAGTTAATGCTGCCCAGCAATCAATACAGATTATATAAACGATTTAACGAGGCTGGAAATGAAACTGGCGAGCTATATCCGTAATAAAAAACGCAGTTATGGTTTGTGGACCGAGCAGGGAATTATTGATTTGGGGAGCAAATTAGGCAAAAAACACGATTCGCTAAAGGCGCTGCTTGAAAATAACGCGCTGCCTGAAGCATATCAATTTATCAATACGACGCCTGATACATCCCCGGATGAGGTGTATTTTCTGCCGGTGATTGAAAATCCAAATAAAATTATTTGTGCTGGTATGAATTATGCCGAAAAAAGGCTCGAATTTAATGAGCTCAATCCTGAACCAACCCTTTTTATCCGTTTCCCGGATTCGCAAACAGGACATCATTCTCCTGTCATTAAACCGGCCGGTTCAGTGGAGTTTGATTATGAGGGCGAACTGGCGGTCATCATCGGCAAGCCCTGTTTTCGCGTGGCCATGTCGGCTGCGTTGGATTATGCGGCAGGTTACAGCTGCTATATGGACGGGTCGGCTCGCGACTGGCAACACACCTGGTATACAGCGGGTAAAAATTGGCCGGCGACCGGCGCGTTCGGCCCTTGCATGACCACCGCGGAAGAAATCGGCAATCCGCAATCTTTGAATATCAAAACCTGGCTTAACGGCAAGCTGATGCAAAATGACAATACCCGCAATATGATCCACGATGTGGCCCATTTGATAAGCTATATCAGTACGTTTACGCCCCTTGCCGCGGGAGATGTCATTATTACCGGTTCGCCTGGCGGAGTAGGTAAAAAACGAGTCCCGCCAGTTTACTTACAGGAAGGTGATTGTATTGAGGTCGAAATAGAGTGTATCGGTCGTTTGACCAATCAGATTTATGAGGAACAGTCATTGCCTTTGTCGTCGATTCCATCTTCCTTTTCTTTTCCTGTCTATTCCGCCTGATGCAGAGGATCTATTATGACGTTCGGTACGGAAATAAAAGTCCTCGGCGCTTCTCCCTTTATTCCGGGCTTTACTCTCAATGACATTTGTTTAAGCAACGGTATTCGGATGCGAACCGCCATCGGTGGAACAGGCGCACCATTGTTGTTGTTGCACGGACATCCACAAACCCACGCGACCTGGCGGAAAATAGCGCCGGAATTGGCTAAATATTTTACCGTCATCGCACCGGATTTACGTGGATATGGTGATAGCAGTAAACCGGAAAGCGATGTGCAACACCGTCCTTATTCAAAACGTGAAATGGCGCGCGATATGATGCTATTGATGAGCGCGTTAGGTTACAGCCAGTTTGCGGTAGTGGGCCACGATCGCGGAGGACGGGTGGCGCACCGTTTGGCGCTGGATTATCAACAAGCCGTAACACGGGCGGTTTTAATCGATATCGCGCCTACCGCGACCATGTATGCCCGTACGGATAAAACCTTCGCCACACGCTATTTCTGGTGGTTCTTTTTGATCCAACCCGCGCCGTTGCCCGAAAAACTGATTTCCGCCGATCCGGCCTTCTTTTTACGCAAACATATCGATGGTCAGCTCAAAACGCCGGATGCAACCGAACCCGAGATTTTCAACGAATATTTGCGCTGTTACCGCAACCCGCAAACCCTTCATGCCATTTGTGAAGATTACCGGGCGGCCGCGACTATTGATTTGGAGGATGACGAGGCGGATCGGGAGAATCGCATCATGGCCCCTGTGCTGGCGTTATGGGGTGCAAAGAGCACGGTCGGCCAGCTCTATGACGTTGTGGAAACCTGGCGGGTAAAAGCCCTGAACGTACAAGGGCAAGCATTGCCGTGCGGCCACAGCCCCCAGGAGGAAATTCCGCAGATAACCTTGAATGCGTTGCTTGGTTTCCTGGCGTAAATGAGGATTGCCCGGGCGAGGGCGGTTTGCCTTTGGCCGGGGCGCATGGCATGCTGCCCGGGTGATCCCAACACTTTCCATGGCGCCGGCGGCGGACTATTTTTATGAATTCAAATGATAAATCGCCACATACCTGGCCGTTGGTTGATGATTTAAACGTATTTTTGACGGTGGCGAGAAAACAGAGCTTTGCCGCCGCGGCGGTAGAATTGGGGTTTTCCCCAGCTTATGTGAGTAAACGGATTAATCTCCTGGAAAAAGGACTCGGGGTACGGCTGTTTTTCCGGACTACGCGCAATATCAGTTTGACGACAGACGGTGAAAAAGCCCGTGACGGCGCCATGGGCGTGCTGGATACCATGAGCGAATTCATTTCCGGCCTGTCCGATTCCCGCGAGCATGTCCAAGGTCACCTGAATATCAGTTGTTCATTCGGTTTTGGCGAACAGCATATGGCAATGGCTTTGGCGGAATTCTCACGCCGGTTCCCGCAAATAACCTGCAAATTGACCCTCTCCGATCGCGTAATGGATTTGATCGAGGAGGGGATTGATATAGAAATCCGAATCGGGAATGACATCAAAGAGTTTTATATTGCCAAAAAACTGGCGGATAACGCCCGTATTCTTTGTGCTTCGCCCGCCTATCTTGCCGAATATGGCATGCCGGAAAACATTGAGGATTTGGCCAGGCACCAGTGCCTGGTTATCCAGGAAAGGAACAGTCCATTCGGTGTCTGGCACCTGACCAAAGCCGAAGAAACCAGCCAGGTGCGCGTAAAAGGGCCGTTATCCTCTAACAGCGGCGTCGCGGTATTAAACTGGGCGCTGGCCGGCCATGGCATTATCTGTCGGTCGCGCTGGGATGTACAAAAACATATCGATCAGGGACAATTAATCCATCTGCTGCCTGAGTATGCGCAAAGTGCCAACATATGGGCGGTTTACACCATCAAGCCGTCCACCTCGACCCGGCTAAAGTTGTGCGTTGATTTCCTTGTGGACCATTTTCATTTAAACCCCCCGGTTCCTTATTCTTGATGTCTGGATCGGTGCTCTGTTCCGGAATTGATACCGGTAGGGTGTGTGGGACACATTTACCGCACTTAATCAGCAAATAATGAACATACAATAGCAATATTAACCATATCAACCCTATCCGTCCATATCTCTACACAGGGTGATAAAGGGTAATGAAAATAACGCGTTGCCGGTAAAATCCAATGCCTGCGTCCTGGTTTTGACCCCGCCGGAAAGAATATGCTATAAATAATGTTTATAATCATAATGTTATTTAGGTTCTTTTAAGATCACGGGGTATCAGGTTATGCAATAAATGCCGCTGGCATCATCAGCAATCCTCCTCTTTAGCCAATCCACAATGACAGTTTGCTCAATTGGTGATCTCGTTCACAAAATATCCGGCGTAGCACGTTTGTTTATATCCGCACTCAGCAGAACCTCACCCGATTGGTTATTTCTACTTATGGTAGAGGAAGATTTACTTTTGCCATTATTTGCGTTGTCGTACCTGACTTTTTAAGGAGAAATAAGCAAATGTCAGCATTAGATGCAATTCAACCTTCTGATTTTTCGATTGAAAAAACCAAAAGGATTAACCTGTTCATCTCTTTTTCGGCCGCGATGGCCGGTTTGTTGTTTGGGCTTGATATCGGTGTCATTGCCGGTGCGCTCCCTTTTATAACCCATCATTTCTCCCTGAGCAGCCGCCAGCAAGAATGGGTGGTCAGTACTATGATGTTGGGTGCGGCGCTGGGGGCGCTGGCCAACGGCGGCCTTTCTTCACGCCTTGGCAGGAAATACAGCCTGCTGGCGGCCGCGATGATGTTTATCATCGGGTCCTTGGGTTCGGCGCTGGCCATTGATATAAACATCCTGATGATATCGCGATTGGTGCTGGGATTTGCCGTCGGCATAGCTTCCTATACCGCGCCGTTGTATTTATCGGAAATGGCGTCTGAAACCAATCGTGGCAAAATGATTGCCATGTACCAATTGATGGTGACTATCGGTATTCTGCTGGCCTTTCTTTCCGATACGATTTTCAGCAATTCCGGCAACTGGCGGGCGATGCTTGGCGTATTGGCCATTCCGGCGCTGATATTGATGGTAGCCGTATTTTTTCTGCCCAATAGTCCACGTTGGCTGGCGGCCAAAGGACGACACGTCGAGGCGGCAAGGGTATTGCGTATGTTACGCGATACCTCGGAAAAAGCCCGCCAGGAACTGAACGAGATCCGCCAAAGCCTGAAATTGAAACAAAACGGCTGGGGACTGTTCAAAGCCAACAGCAATGTGCGCAGAGTCGTTTTCCTGGGCATGCTATTGCAAGCCATGCAACAGTTCACTGGGATGAATATTATTTTGTACTACGCGCCGAAAATTTTTAACCTGGCGGGTTTTACCAGTACCCGGCAACAAATGTTCGCGACAATTATCGTTGGATTGACGTTCGTGTTGGCAACGTTTATCGCCATTGGCATAGTGGACAAGTCAGGCCGCAAGCCGGCGCTGAAAATTGGGTTTAGCATTATTGCTTTAGGTACGCTGGTGCTGGGTTATTGCCTGAAACAATTTAATGCCGGGACGGCGAATAGCGGGCTTTCCTGGTTATCGGTTGGTATGACGATGATGTGTATCGCCGGGTACGCCATGAGTGCCGCTCCAGTGATTTGGATTCTGTGTTCCGAAATACAGCCCCTGAAAAGCCGGGACTTGGGCATTACTTGCTCAACCACCACGAATTGGATATCAAATATGATTATTGGCGCCACTTTTCTAACACTGATGGACAGTATTGGACCGGCAGGCACCTTCTGGCTTTATACCTTGCTCAACCTATCATTCGTGGTCATTACCTTTATTCTGATCCCCGAAACCAAAAATGTCAGCCTGGAACAAATTGAGCGTAATTTAATGGCCGGCAAAAAACTACGCGATATCGGTCAGTAGCTTTTGGGCCGGGAAACGTGTATTGCCGCCACATGGTCTGCAGTCTTAATCGACTCGTTGAGCGAGACTCCTTTATTAAAAGCCTTACAAAAAGTACCCATAAAACAATCCTCGGCGTTATGGGTACTTACCAGCTTCACTTTTCGGCCGGAAGCGAATCGTATGCGTATGAGCCCTGTTTTGGAAAAGGCGACGCTAAATTCACTCACCTCTTCTAGTACCGTGACCGTACCGTAAATCTTGGTCATATTACGCATTATCTAAACGATAAACCTCATAAACCCGCCGTACCCCTAGTATCAAACTCGTTTTGCAGTAACAACTTTTCAGGTCGGTCGCGGTCGGCAGATTTGAATTCCTACCATTATTGTAAGCCGATTCACGGTTCCAGTTTACCATTGTGCAATAGCCCCTTGCACTTGGTATCAAGTTCAGCCTGCGTATCAACGGCAATCGAACTATCCATATAGACTCCATATATTGTAACACCACACAAATTACCGTTAACATCTTGCTAACGGCACAAAATGCCTATTCTAAATTATAAAAATAAGGTTGTTCAATATGATAGAGTTTAAGTCAATGACATCCCACCCCTACAACCCGGGGCAGCCTGACGGCAACAATCACTCGTTAACAATTCAGCCAAATGTCGAAAAGGATAAAACATCGGCAAAATTCGCTGTCATGTTACGCCAGCTTAACGCGGTCATTAGATATATCGGTGACCTCGAACTTGGCTACGGTAAAAATGAAACGAAATCGACACGTATTGAAAATGACCTGGATGGCATCGTACCTAAGTGTATTTCCGTTAAAAACCAAACTGCGTCTACTGAATTGATTCCGCTAAAAACATCGGACAGCGCTGCCAGGCATAATGCAAATGAATCACTTCCAGCCCATTTATCGAAGGGATTAATAAAAGCCATTACACCCGAGATGTTTGCAAAAGACGTGAACATAGAAACATTAACATCACCCGATGATCAAGGAATTAGATGCAATAATCAGCAAAAGAAATTTTTAGAATTGAATGGTAATTTTCTGGAAATAACCAAACTAAATGAAAATCGATATAGAGCAAAAACCAGCCTAATGTTACCAGACTTATATATACGTTATAAAAATAATAAATTTGAAGTTGAAAGCCTCGCCGAAAGATTGAAAAATATATTAACGGTCGGCCTGAGCGGAAGAGCTATGCGAAGAAAAGATACAGGGCAGCTATCAAAAAAAAGGTTCAATACTCTGGATGAAACGACTAATGCAGAACAACTGCCCAAGCGGATGCGCAAGCACATTTCAAGCGTTGATATTGCTGAGAAAAATGAGATTAGACCAACGTCTCTAAAACAAAACGCCAAATCTGATGGCAGACCGACGGAGAAAGGTTTTGCTAGAGTCTCTAAATTTGAAAGAAATAAAAATGGCCATGTTAACTTCGATCTCGTTGAGCGTTGGCAAAAGATGTCTCAACAAGAGCGGGACAATATTACTCAAGCCGAATTTGCTAGGGAACATAATATCCATGTTGGCAGATGGATAGATATGGTTGATAAAAATGGTGGATTAAAAAGCACCGGCCTTAGAATTAAAATGCAGTCTGAAGGAATAGCGTTTAAGCCTATTACCGCAGAAATATGCTCCGAATGGAGAAATTTTACTCAGGCAAAGCGCGATCAAATCACTCGCAATGGTTTTGCCGAGGAGCGCACGATTAATCCTGAGATATGGGAACGATACGTCAAAAAAGATGGCCAGCTGACTTTTTTTGGTAAAAACAAACTCTCCAATTTATCGGGTGTTGTTTTTCGCCCGATTACCCCCAATATTCTCATATATTGGCGTAATCTCTCTCAAGAGCAGCGCAATACCATCACAATGAAAGGTTTTGCCAGCAAGCGTGGAATTAATTATTTAAAATTAAGCCAACTCGTCACAATCGATGGCCAACTGCAGCCTAATGGATCAGTCATGGTAGATAAAGCTAATGGTGTAGATTTCAAACCCATCACGGAGCCGCTGATTATCGCATGGCAAAACCTGAGCCAGGAAGAACGTGATGAAACCACCATGAATGGTTACGCTAAAATGCACAATTTCAATGCTAGGCAATGGTATAAGACCATCAATATAAGAGGGGAGCTTGGCGTAATGGGGCATAGCATCATCGACAAGGAACGTGGGGTGGTTTACCAGCCTATCCTTAAGAGGCATTTGAAAAAATGGCAGGCTATGACGCATCGGCAGCGCGACCAAATCGGCGTGATCGAATATGCTGTGCATAACAAGCTCAGTCCCCAACATTGGGCAAACTGTGTCAAAGTGGCTGGCGGGCTTCAACCTCGCGGAAGAGTCATAATTGATAAGGCGGACAAAAAAAACTATCGACCTATTGATAAAAAGATTCTGGAACTTTGGCAGGGAATGGCTCAGGAAAAGCGCATTAACCTTAAAATAGGCGAATTTGCTCTAGAGAATAATATCGATGCTTTGGAATTTACCAGACTGATCAAACGCGATGGTAATCTTCGATGTCGAGGGCTGACTAAGCTGAATCATCAAGCCGGAAAGATATATCAACCGGTTACAGCAAAACTTATCACTTCCTGGTGTAATATGAACCAAAAAAAGCGCGATAAGGTCACGATGGCTGAATTTGCGGCGCGAAATGACCTCAACCCATCAAAATGGGAAAGCTGCGTTAATCTCAATGGCACGCTAAGTGAAATTGGGCAGACCATAATAGATGTAGCCTTAAATGAAAATCTTCATGATATAACCCACGAACATATCAAGGATTGGTTAGCTCAGTATCCCAATGGAGCTACATGCGCTCAGCGGCGGGCTTTTGCCGAACAGAATAAACTTCGGCAGAGCCGATGGTGCAAAACCGTCAAGCTTGACGGCGGCCTTCAACCAAACGGAGAAGATATAATGGAAAAGGCGGCATGCCATAGATATGATCCCATAGAAGCCAAACATGTTTCTTATTGGAAAAATTTGACCCAAGCAGAGCGTAGAAAAATTACAATTAGAGGCTATGCCAAGAAAAATAATTTCAATCCAATTAAATTTTCCTTCAAAGTGAATATTGACGGGGATAGCCGTAAGAGTAAATTGGCTAAAAAAGGGAAGACTCCAGAAACAAGATATACGGTTGCCATCACTAAAAAAAATAGTCATTCACCGCATCCTCGGATGGCTGCTTTACCAGATGTAATAATCTTGCTTAAAAATGACTTCAGCTTGATTGAACAGCGGGAAATTAATAATGACTCACCTATACTACGAGACGCTGAAAATTTCTACAAAAGTATATTAGTACAAGAAGAAGGGGACATTAAACAGATTAAAATAAGTGGTTGGTTTTATGTTAATACTCTAATTCAGTCATTACCGAAATCCGACCGGCAACGCGTCAGACTCGAAATTAGAAAAAATATAAGAATTTGGCTGCATGCTGAAGGGCAACATACTGACTTGTTCAACGCATTGATGGAAGCCAGACTTCCGGAGGGTGATGACGGACCCGCTCGTGGAAAAACGGTCTACGCCAAGCGAGATATTAAGCAGTTTGAGGTGTTAGGCCCTTATGCTGGGATATTACATACATCGGAAGACTCGCTACAAAAAGAAAAGAGAAAGATAGGAGAAAAATTGGTGCTGTCTTATTTATGGGAGCCGTACGCAACGGACCGCACCGTCAGCGGATTTCAACAGGGCAATATGCTGAGTCTTATCAATACGTCACAACTATCTAACAGCAGCCCAGTATGGAAACATAATAATGTCGGCGTGATTTGGGTGGGCAAAAATCTAATATTTTACGTGGCATTGGAAAATATTGAAAAGGGTGAAGAACTGCTGGTCGATTATGGGGGTACCTATAATCCAACCGGGAACGACATCAAACAAGAATCGCTGGCTTTAGCGGAATCGTAATGGGTAAATCACTTGCCAGCCCTAAGCCATTGCACACAACGACCGCATCATGACAACAATTTTTCATGGGTGTCGTTTTGTGGTTATTGCGGTTTTTGGGGCGCACAGGCAATGAAATAACGATTTATGGCTATTCAACCATGCCGTATTTATGGCAATACAGCATGGTTCTGACTTTTGTATTACGATTCCATACCGAGGCTTTTCCTGCCGATAGCGTTTAAATTGCCAATCTTGAATCTGTTATCCCATTTCGCTTCGTAATCTTCTTTTGGAAAATCAGCAGGCGATTCTCCTCGCAAGAAGGCCTGCGCAACGCTTCGCGCATATGCAAGATTCTTTTCGCATAGGGGTGCGGCGGGGATATACATGACATTTCCCCACCCGCGCTGGTTTTCAACCGGGGCAACAGAATGAATGACATCGCAATGCCACCAGACGGAATCTCCCGCTTTGAGCGCTGGAATGCTGCTGAGTCCTTTCATCAATAATGGGTGCCATTTTTCCGAGATGGGGAGCACCCTTCCCGGCGCGACGCCACATAATTCATCTTCGGGCACATCTTTTAGTAAAGGCCGTAATAAAACGTATGCCATGGCGATAGGGATGGGTACGGCATGAAGGAGTCCCTGGCCCAGTTCCATATCTGAAAGGGCAGTCCAGCCCTGGAAAGTCCGGAAAGCGGAGCATTTAGTGGTATTGGGCACGTCGTATTCATCAACTTCCGTACGATATGCCGCATCCCATGGATCATACTCATCAAACTGATCGTTAAAAATCTTGTGGAACACTTTTTGGTAGGCGGGCAACAGCCAACGTTCCAAGGCGCCGGAGTCAGTATGGGCGCCCAAACCCTTTGATATTGTTCCAGGGCGACGGTGCCGGATCCGGTCCGGGTAAATGATATTGGTGTCAGGATCAAACCAGGTTTTACCGCCTGATTCAAATTGCCATAGTTTATTCAAAAACGATTGCACCTTGGCCATTCGCTCGTCCTGCCGTGCTTCCATCTGCGCATGCGACCAATAAACGGGAAATATTTCCGGTTTACTGGCTTCCAGGGTACCGAAAAAATTGTCCCCGGGCCCGCGATACTGCTGGTCAAAGTTATTCGAGTCTAGGTAGTCGACCATTGACTTGTCCCAACTTAATGCTTGATCCCGGGGGAAGTGTTCTTTGACGACCAGACACCCTCTCTTTTTGAGATTTTGAATGAAATCTTGGGAGACATTGCCGGCAGCGATGTCTTTGTAATCAATCACCGGCCAGGCAGTTTGACCTTTCTCTTTCAGCGCATTGATTACCTCTATCTCTTTTTCTATCTTTTCGGAGATGTGTTGGAAGAAATCATCTACATCATTGATTTTATTGCGAAGTTCCTTCTTCATTCTAACAATATTGTCCTTATAATTATCGGGCAATTCTTGGCTTGTGAATGACTGTCCCATATTCAACCTCACATAATCGATGATATGATAATCTTCGTACGAAGATAAAAATGGTTCATTCATAAGTATCGTGTTAAGTTAACGGAAATGCAACAATGATAAGTTGAGTTGGTGCACAAAATGCGTCGAAGTTACAGAGGCCGAGAAATCCATCACCCAGGTTTCACGCCGTCTCCCAGGCAACATTGCAATAAAGCTCAATTTTTACCGAGGCGGTGTTGAGGAATATCTTGGAAAAATGACAACGATCAACATTATCTTCTTACGAAAGATGTTTAATCTTCATATGTAATCAAATGGATTTCACATATGATCTTCAATATCCAGCGTTACTCGACTCATGATGGCCCAGGCATCAGAACTGTGGTGTTTATAAAAGGGTGTTCGCTCGGATGTCGCTGGTGCCAGAATCCTGAAAGCTGTTCACGTAAGAAAGATATTTTGTTTGATGCCAGATTGTGTCTTGAGGGGTGTCATCTCTGTCAACAAGCACTTCCTGAAATCATTACAAAAACCTTGACCGGTATTGCTATAAATCGTGAAAAATTAGAAGAAAAACATTTCGACCAGTTACAGGATGTCTGTCCCAGCCAGGCATTGACCGTGTGCGGCGAGGAAGCGGACATTGATAAGATCATGTTTACCATTTTGCGTGATAAACCTTTTTATCAACGTAGCGGTGGCGGCCTGACCTTGTCAGGCGGTGAGCCTTTCATGTCACCTGATACCGCACTTGAGTTATTCAAGCGTAGCCATGAGCAAGACATGCATACGGCCGTGGAAACATGCTTGCATGTGCCTTGGTCGTACATTGAACCCTCTTTGCCTTACATCGACTTGTTTCTTGCTGATCTTAAACACGTCAATGCAATGATATTCAAGCAATGGACCGGCGGATCGGCGAATCGGGTTATGGAAAACCTCAAAAAAGTTTCACGAGCGGGCAAGACCATGGTTATTCGCGTGCCATTGATCCCGCAATTCAACGCTGATAAAGATTCAATACGATCAATCATTGATTTCACAGCGAATGAACTGAATGTTACTGATATTCATATCCTGCCGTATCACACATTAGGTATGAATAAATATCTTTTATTAAATCAACCCTACCTTGCGGCTAAAAAACCACTGGATGATCCTGAACTGCTCGAATTTGCAGAAAAATACGCGCACGCAAAAGGGCTAAAAGTAACTCTAAGAGGATAAGTTAATGACTACGACGAATTTAACGCCATCTACCGAGCTGGATCTGACTTCAGTGAGTGACCGTATCCGAGCTCACAAAGATGTGCTGGTGCACATCGTAAAGCCTGCGATCTGTACGGAACGTGCGCTGCATTACACTGAAATCTATCAGCAACATTTGGATAAGCCCCTGCCGGTAAGGCGCGCGTTGGCGCTGGCTTATCATCTTGAAAAACGGACTATTTGGATCAAGCACGATGAATTGATCGTCGGCAATCAGGCCAGTAAAGTACGAGCCGCACCGATATTCCCTGAATATACCGTCGATTGGCTTGAAGACGAGATTGACGAACTGGATACCCGTCCCGGCGCGGGTTATGACGTCACCGAGGCGGATAAAGCGCTGATTCATGAAATCAGTCCCTGGTGGCATGGACAAACGGTTCGTGATCGCTGTTTTGGCCTCTTCACGGACGAACAAAAGCAGATTGTCGAGTCGGGGATAATCAAAGTCGAAGGGAATATGAATGCCGGGGACGGGCACTTGGCTGTTGATTACCACTCTGTGCTGGTTAAGGGTCTGGATGGCCTTCTGGCAAACGTTGCGGAGCGGCGTACCCGTATCAATCTCACCGATTTGGCTGATCTGCATAAAGAACAGTTCCTCAAAGGCGTTGAAATCACACTCAAGGCCGTCAGCAAACACATTGAACGATTTGCAGAACTTGCGCGCAGCGAAGCCGAAACGGAGTCCCGCGATTCGCGGAAATCAGAACTGCAAGCCATTGCGGACAATTGTTCTCTGATAGCCCATCAGCCGCCGCGGACATTCTGGCAGGCCCTGCAATTATGCTATTTTGTGCAGTTGATATTGCAGATTGAATCCAATGGCCATTCGGTTTCTTTCGGTCGTCTGGATCAATATCTTTATCCTTATTACCGCCGCGACGTCGAGCTGCAACAAAGCCTCAGCAGAGAAAAAGCGATCGAATTATTACAAAGTTGTTGGTTGAAGCTTCTCGAAGTCAATAAGATTCGATCCGGCTCGCACTCAAAAGCGTCTGCGGGCAGTCCGCTTTACCAGAATGTGACTATCGGCGGGCAAAATTTGGTTAATGGGAAAGCTGTTGACGCCGTTAATCCGCTGTCTTACGCCATCCTGGAATCTTGCGGGCGTTTGCGGTCCACCCAGCCTAACCTGAGTGTTCGCTATCATGCGGGTATCAGTAACGATTTTCTCGATGCCTGCATCAAGGTTATTCGGTGTGGCTTCGGGATGCCTGCTTTTAATAATGATGAAATCGTCATTCCTGAATTTATCAAACTTGGCGTTGAACCTGCGGATGCTTACGAATATGCCGCGATCGGGTGTATTGAATGCGCCGTCGGCGGCAAGTGGGGATACCGGGTCACCGGGATGAGTTTTATGAATATGGCCAGGATGTTATTGGCCGCGCTTGACGGTGGCCGGGATGCTACGACCGGCAACATTTTTTTACCGCAGGAACACGCGCTATCGAAGGGGAATTTCAGCAATTTCGACGACATATTATCGGCGTGGGATCGTCAAATCCGTTATTTTGCCCGCAAATCTATCGAACTTGAATATGTCGTTGATACTATGCTGGAAGAAAATGTTCCTGATATTTTTTGCTCCGCATTGGTGGATGATTGTATCGAAAGGGGCAAAAGTATCAAAGAAGGCGGGGCGAAATATGACTTCGTTTCGGGCTTGCAAGTCGGGATTGCCAATTTAGGCAATAGCCTGGCGGCGGTCAAGACGCTGGTTTTTGAAAAGAAAAACATTACACAACAGGAATTAGCCAACGCGCTGGCTGCGAATTTTGACGGCAGCGCCGGCGAGCAGTTGCGACAGCGCCTGATTAACGGCGCGCCGAAATATGGCAATGACGACGACAGCGTCGATATGTTACTGGTCAGAGCTTATCAGGCTTATATTGATGAATTGAAAAATTACGTCAATCCTCGCCATGGTCGCGGGCCCATTGGCGGCACGTATTTCGCCGGCACTTCCTCAATATCGGCCAATGTGCCTTATGGGGCGGAAACGCAAGCTACGCCGGATGGACGCAAAGCGAAAACACCGTTGGCGGAAGGGGCCAGCCCGAGTGCCAGTACCGACCGGTTGGGACCCACGGCGGTGATTAATTCAGTAGGCAAATTACCGACCGGGTCAATTCTCGGCGGCGTATTATTAAATCAGAAACTGAACCCGTCGACACTGGAAAACAGCAGCGACAGACGTAAGTTGATTGCTTTGCTCCGTACGCTATTTGAGGACCGCAAAGGTTGGCATATACAATATAATGTCGTTTCGCGTGAAACCCTGATTGATGCTAAAAAACACCCGGATATGCACCGCGACCTGGTTGTCCGTGTCGCGGGGTATTCGGCATTCTTTACGTCACTGTCGCCGGATACGCAGGACGATATTATTGCACGGACGGAACATACGTTATAAGAACGGTATAGCGTAAGGTGGCGGTGAAACCGCTACCTTATCTTTTTCTGGGTGCACAATGTTTATTTATAGCTGAATAGACAGTGTTTTAATGTCAGTTAGGAAAGGCTTGTTGTTTCTCATCGCCCACCAAATCTAGTTGAATTCCCTTCTCTCTTAACTGTTGCTGATATTCCTTGGAGAGGAGGTTGTCCGTGATGACACGATTAATTTGGCCGGTGGCGGCAAGCGGATAAGGCTGAATTTGCCCAAATTTTGATGAGTCCGTGAGCGCTATGGTTTCAACGCCTTTCGCCAGCACGGCGCTGATGACATCGCAGCGCATCATATCTTTACCCGTAAAGCCGGTTTCAGCAACATAACCATCAATACCGATGAACGCTTTATTGAAATGGACTTGCTGGATGCATGAACGTGTCAAAGGCCCGACAACGGATTCACTGTTTTTCTGATAGAGGCCGCCGAGGATTATCACGTCACAATCTGAATCTTTCAAAAGATTGGCGATGTAGTGACTGACGGTTATCAGGGTGATTTTTTTCATCGTGGCCAGATGGCGTGCGAGCAGGGCGTTGGTACTGCCGCCTTCGATAAATACCGTCTCGCCATCATTAACCTGTGATGCCGCATACTCCGCTAATTGTTTTTTTAGCTGAAAGTTACTCATCATACGGGCATCAACGTCATCGCTTTCAAAAGCAACAGCTGATCCATGTATTCGTTTCAGGTAACTGCGTTTTTCCAGGATATTCAGGTCCTGACGGATCGTTACCTCGGAAACACCCGAGATGCGAGCAAGTTCACTGACGCTGATAGTCCTACGGTCGTTAACAAGTTGTAAAATATTCTGTTGTCGTGAATTCATATCCATCGGCTGTCAAATCATCCAAAACTAGCTAAGTATCATATGAAAGCTTAAAACTACCCAATGAGTTTCATTGTAGCATCCAGTGAAACACAACCCTATGCAAAAAAGGCGTTTCAATCAAATTAGCAGAGGGTGGTCGATGGTGTTCAGAATTGCTGGTTTGGTCCTGATAGCGGCAATTGGCTGAGCGTCAATGACGGGACTCAGGCGGTTAATGCGCCACCGAACAATTTGGCATGGCAAGATGCCAGGAAGGTGTGTCAGTGTATCGTCGACCTTCTACTGTGCCAAGCGTTGTAAATAAATAACGTTGGCATGAGTCGTATTTAGCCGGGTTGGCTGTCGTGTATTTATATTACCAGGAATTAATTTAATAAAAAATGATTGATGTTGCCATATATAAAATGCGAATACTTCCTGTAAAATGTTTTTGATGATAATTGCTCGCTAATATACTGTGGAACTGCCCTGGAATCGTGGAATATATTAGGATAGGATAAGCTTATTGATATGGAAAATAAGTTTAAATGGATGTATGCAAATAATTAAAAAGCTAAGAGAATTAAACAGAAAACGGAACTACCTTAAGAAAGCGATAAGATATAAATGCAATTTATATTATGCGTGTGTACGCTGGAAAAGAAAAAGTGCCAAGGCGTTATCCTCTGGTAATATCAAGAGTGTAATTCTTCTTAGAAATGAAGGAAAAATAGGTGACGCTATTATATCAACGTGGTTCATAAGAGCATTGCATAACGCAGGTTTTATCATTGACGTCTTGGCGACGAAAGAAAACGAACTTATATTCAAGCATAATCCGTTTGTCGGCGGCCTTTATCTGTCGGATGCCGTTAACCCAACGACGTCTAAGGACAAATTCAATCATTTCGTCAGTGAAGAATTGCTCGCTGTCTTAAGAGGGAAAAAATATGATTTGATGATTGATACCGGACTGCTGGACACCGGGCTTTTCATGCCGAGGCTAATAAGTGAAGTATCTCCTAAAATTGCATTGGGTTTCAATAAGCGGCCATGGCTAAAACACTATGATAAATCTATCGACTTTGATTATTTTAAAAGGCATGTGAAATTAATCTATAGCGATATTCTTGCATTTTTGAATATTTTCCCCTCCGAGAAGCCGCGGTATGAAATCTATTATCCTCATTCCGTCAATCAGGATGTCATGGATGCGGGGCTGATTGCCGCTTCCGGCAAGAATATTGTTGTCAACATCTTTGCCAGCCATGGAGACCGGTGTCTGTCTCAACATCAGTTGGCCGAGCTCATCGCCGGACTGCAAACAATGAGCAGCGATTGTAACATTATCGTGCTGGATCATAAGCGAGAATTGGACCGAAACAATTTTTCGAAAGTCACGTTGTATCACTCTCCCTCTCTCTATCACTCGGTCGCGGTGATATCGCTCGCGGATATTGTCATAAGCCCGGATACGTCAATTGTTCATATGGCTGCCGCATTTGATAAAACGCTGATCGCTGTTTATCAGAATAGAGAAGAGCTTAATGAATTATGGTCGCCGGGGTATAGCAAAGCTATACGGCTTTTTTCTTCAACTTATCGGGTGCATGAGGATGACTTGCTGATAAGTCGTATTCTGAAATGCATGGTGACGCGTTTAGCAGACTGATTGCTTCGTAAATACTGTCCGTTGTGATAGTTTTTCTCAGTGGCAATGCATAACCTGGCTCAAACAGTGAATGCAAAATCCGGCAGGTCTGGATGTACCCCGTTGAAAACCTGCTGTTACCGGCAACAGCAACGCTGTAAAATGTTTGACGAGTGATCGCGCTGTGCCGGTATTAGGTCGTTTGGCCATGCTACTGACGTTCTGGCAGGCGCATCGGTCGCCGAATATTACATTCATAAGAGTCTATGATTAACCTCACCTTTGCGTTTTTCGATGCGAGATCGGTCTGCAGGTCATTGCAGACGAAAGAGGCCCTGGCGTTTTTGTCTTTTGCACGATGGGTAATGCGGCCATGAATATAAAAACATCTCCCCATGCCGGGATCCGGGGGCCGGCGGACCACAGTATCCGCGATCAGATTCTACTGGCTGCCGATGAGCACTTCAGTTACTACGGCTATGGCAAGACCACGGTATCCGATCTGGCGAAAGCCATCGGTTTTTCCAAGGCCTATATCTATAAATTTTTCGATTCCAAGCAGGCCATTGGCGAAGCCATCTGTGATAAATGCCTCAGCAGTCTGCTGGATAAGGTCCATGAGGCACTGGCGAAAGGTGTCTCCGCCACTGATCGGTTGCGTATCCTGTTTACCACTATCGCCGCCGGCAGCACCGATTTGTTTTTCTCCGACCGGCGCTTATATGACATCGTCATCTACTCCACCGAGGAGAAATGGCCTTCATCCCAGGCCTATGAGCGGCAGGTTCGCGCGTTGCTGGAAAATATTCTGCGCGAAGGGCGTGAAACCGGGGAATTTGAAAGGCGAACCGCGCTTGAAGATCAATGCCGCGCCATCTTCCTGGCCATGGAACCATTTGTCAACCCATTGTTATTACAGCATAAACTCGATGATATTCCTGCGGCTATCGATGATCTCATCCAGTTGATATTGCGGAGTTTAAAAGCATAAAGTGACCATTGACAAATTTAGTCACTAGATGTCAGACTTGATCTCCCCTTTCCCCGGAGGATTATCATGCTCTGCATTCGCTCCATTTTATTGCCCTTCATTTCTCTCCCGCTGGCGCTGGGGTTGTCTGCCTGCAATCCGGCCGCGCAACCGGATCCCCGTACCGAATCGCCCCTGGTGCGCACCGCCGTCGTGGGGGAATTTACCCGCGCTGAAAAAGCCTATACCGGCACTGTGGTGGCCAGGGTGCAAAGCGACCTGGGTTTTCGGGTCGGCGGTAAGGTGGTGCGGCGTTTGGTGGATACCGGCGCAACAGTGAAACGCGGCCAGCCGCTGATGCAAATCGATCCTGCCGATTTGACCTTGGCTCTGGCGGCGCAAAGCAGCGCGGTGTCGGCCGCCCGGGCGCTGGCGGCGCAAACCGCCGCGGATGAGCGACGCTACCGGACGCTGGTGGCGACCGGGGGCGTTTCCGCTTCCGCGTATGATCAAGCCAAAGCCGCCGCCGATTCGGCTCGCGCCCAGCTCGGCGCGGCTCAGGCGCAAGAGGATGTGGCTCGTCATCAGGCCGGTTATTCAGTCTTGAGCGCCGATGAAGACGGGGTGGTAATGGAAACCCTCGCTGAACCGGGGCAGGTTGTGACCGCTGGACAAACGGTGGTGAAACTTGCCCACGCCGGTCCGCGGGAAGCCGTGGTGTATTTGCCTGAAACACAACGGCCGGCCCTTGGCACAACCGGGCAGGCCCGATTATATGGCGACTCATCCATCACTGGCACGGCGACGTTGCGCCAGTTATCGGATACCGCTGATCCGCAAACCCGTACTTTTGAGGCCCGTTATGTCCTGACGGGGGCGATGTCCGAAGCGCCCCTGGGCGCTACCGTCACCGTTGCACTGTCCGATTCCGCCGCCGCCGGCGCTTTGGTGAGTGTGCCGCTGGGCGCAATTTATGATGCGGGGCAGGGCCCCGGCGTCTGGCTGGTTGCGGGAGAAAACCCTAAAGTGCTTTGGCGAGCCGTCCGGCTTTCCGGCCTCACCGAAGAGAACGCAGTTCTCTCCGGCGGTTTAAAACCCGGCGATCGTTTCGTCACGCTCGGCGCGCATTTGTTGCATCAGGATGAGGCTGTGCGGCTGGCTGATAATAGCGGAGCGGCGAAATGAGCGGTTTTAATCTTTCGGCCCTGGCGGTACGCGAACGTGCCGTCACGCTGTTTCTCATCGTTGCGATTTCCGCCGCCGGCGCCTTTGCTTTTCTGAAACTGGGGCGGGCAGAGGATCCCGTTTTCACCATCAAGGTCATGACGGTAGTTCTCGCCTGGCCCGGCGCTACCGCGCAGGAAATGCAGGACCAGGTCGCCGAGCCGTTGGAAAAGCGGATGCAGGAACTGAAATGGTATGATCGGACCGAGACGTTTACCCGGCCTGGTCTGGCGTTTATCACCCTGACGCTTAAGGACTCGACGCCGCCGTCGGCGGTACAGGAAGAGTTCTACCAGGCCCGCAAGAAACTTGGCGATGAGGCTGCGAATCTGCCGGTTGGGGTTATCGGTCCTGCCATCAATGACGAATACGACGATGTCACTTTTGCCCTGTATGCCTTGAAAGGCAAAGGAGAACCACAGCGGTTATTGGCGCGAGAAGCGGAAACATTGCGCCAGCGCTTGCTGGGGGTTCCCGGCGTCAAAAAAGTCAATATTATCGGCGAGCAGCCTGAGCAGATCTTCGTTGAGTTCTCCTATGCCCGCCTGGCCACGCTCGGTGTTTCCGCCCGGGATATTTTTTCCGCGCTCAGCGCGCAAAACAGCGTGACGCCGGCGGGTTCCATTGATGCCAAGGGACCGCAAATCCAGATTCGCCTTGATGGGGCATTAAGCAGCCTGCAAAAAATCCGTGATACGCCCATCGCCGCCGCCGGCCGCATGTTGAAGCTTTCCGATGTGGCCGACGTCAGGCGCGGCTATGAAGATCCCGCGACGTATTTAATCCGTAACCAGGGCGAGCCCACGCTGCTGCTCGGTATCGTCATGCGCGATCGTTATAACGGACTGGTGTTGGGCAAGGCGCTGGAGAACGAGGCGGCGGCCATTGCGGCCGGGATGCCATTGGGGCTGACGTTCTCCAAAGTCACCGATCAGGCGGTGAATATCAAAGAATCTTATAACGAATTCATGTTGAAATTTTTCGTTGCCCTGGCGGTGGTCATTACCGTCAGCCTGTTAAGCCTCGGTTGGCGGGTGGGGATTGTGGTGGCGGCGGCGGTGCCGCTAACGCTGGCCGGCGTGTTTGTCATTATGCTGGCCACCGGCCGCGACTTCGACCGCATTACCCTGGGCGCCTTGATCCTGGCGTTGGGCCTGTTAGTGGACGATGCCATTATTGTTATCGAAACCATGGTGGTACGCATGGAGGAGGGGTTTGATCGAATCAGCGCCTCCGGCCAGGCCTGGGCCAGTACCGCATCGCCTCGTTTGGCGGGCGCGCTGGTGACCGCCATCGGTCTGATGCCGGTGGGGTTTGCCGCCTCAAGCGCCGGAGAATATGCAGGCAATATTTTTTGGATAGTGGCTTTTGCCCTGCTCACCTCCTGGCTGGTGGCGGGCGCGTTTACGCCTTATCTCGGCGTGAAGTTGTTGCCCGACATCAAACCCATACCGGGCGGTCACGGCGCAATCTACGGTACGCCGCGCTATAAACAATTACGCGCTCTGATCGCCCGCGCGGTGGCCCATAACAAAAAAGTGGTGCTGGCGGTGGCGGGGATTTTCCTGGTGGCGTTTGTCGGCCTGGGTGCGGTAAAGCAGCAGTTTTTCCCCAATTCCGACCGGCCTGAAGTGTTATTGGAAGTGCAATTGCCGGAGGGCAGCGCCATTGAAGCCACCAGCGCGGCGACCGCCAAGGTGGAGGCGTGGTTGCAACGGCAGCCGGAAGCTAAACTGGTTACCTCGTATATCGGCCAGGGCGCGCCGCGATTCTATCTGGCCATGTCGCCGGAATTGCCCGATCCCTCCTTCGCCAAGATTGTGGTGCTTACCGCCAATGAGCAGGAGCGTGAAACGTTGAAGTATCATGCGCGCCAGGCGGTGGCGGAGGGGTTGGTCCCGGAGGCGCGGGTGCGGGTGACGCAACTGGTGTTTGGTCCCTACTCGCCGTTTCCGGTGGCGTTCAGGGTCATGGGTTCGGACAGTGGAACAGTACGGGATATCGCCCGGCAGGTACGGGACGTGATGTTGAATAACAGCAGTATGCGCCAGGTGAATACTGACTGGGGCGAACGGGTGCCCACCGTTCATTTCGTGCTGGATCAGGATCGGCTGCAATCCTTTGGCCTCAGTTCGGAGAATGCCGCGCAACAACTGCAATTTTTACTGAACGGCGTACCTGTCACTCAGATCCGCGAAGATATTCGCACCGTCGAAGTGGTGGCCCGCAGTGCCGGCAACGAAAGGCTGGACCCGGCAAAACTGGGGAATTTCACCCTTACCGGCAGCCAGGGACAGCGTGTGCCTCTTGAGCAGATCGGCAGTATCGAGATCCGTATGGAGGACCCGATCATTCATCGCCGGGACCGCATGACAACCATCACCGTGCAGGGGGATATCGCCGAGGGCCAACAACCACCGGAAGTCGCGCTGCAAGTCATCAAAAGCCTCCAGCCGATAATGGCTAAACTGCCCGAGGGGTATCGCATTGAAACCGGCGCCGCGTTGGAAGAAGCGGGCAAGGCCAACACCGCGTTGGCCGCCATATTTCCGCTGATGTTGATCTTGATGATGATCGTGATTATTTTCCAGGTGCGATCGCTTTCCGCCATGGCTATGGTCCTGCTTACCGCTCCGCTGGCGCTGGTGGGGGTTGTGCCGACGCTATTGCTGTTTAATCAGCCGTTCGGCTTCAATACCATTCTGGGCCTTATCGGACTGGCGGGTATCATCATGCGCAACACCCTAATCCTGATTGGTCAGATTAACAGCAATGAGCATGCGGGCTTGAGCCCCTACGACGCGGTGGTGGAGGCCACGGTACAGCGGGCGCGCCCGGTTATCCTGACGGCGCTGGCGGCGGTATTGGCCTTTATTCCGCTGACTTTTTCGATTTTTTGGGGGTCGCTGGCGTTTACTCTTATCGGCGGTACGGTCGGGGGTACGGTGCTGACGTTGATTTTCCTGCCGGCGCTTTATGCCGCGTGGTTTCGCATCAGGCCGCCGGCGAAAATCACCGGCTAATGGTGATCGTTTCACCAATGAATTGTTACCAAAGGTAATTGATGTCTCATCGAAATCCTTCCTGTTTTGAATCAGTTATTGCCGCGAGCTCGCGTAAACGGGCTTGTTGAGTTCCCCGATACACGCGATGCGACATTTTGCGTCGCGTTGCCGCAGGTGTCGCACCTCAAACCATTGACAACATTGCCGGTGAATGTGGCTGGCGTTGCTATGATTACCATTGGGGCGCCTGAATTTTTTGTCCGTCAGTCCCAATGCGTTTGCCTGAGGTCAGTGAATAACAGGATGCAGACGAATCCGATCGCCACCGGGTGTATGCTATGGTTATGCTGCCGGGTAACTCCCTGAAGTGCCTAAATTTTAGAACGCGACGGTGTTACAAGGTGCTCTACAGAAGAACAATTCCATGAAATTAACCTTTTCGCTTTTTGACTGGCAAGCCAGCGCGCCGGGGCTTAGCGCCGCTGATGAATGGCGCCGTTGGGCCGACCTGCCGGCATTGATTGATGCCGGCAGCCCCTTGGCTAAATGCGGCCAGCTACCGATGATGACGGCGCGGCGTCTCAATAGCGGCGGCAGGGCGGCGGTGGATTGCGGGTTGGCGCTGGTACGGCGGCGGCAGGTCGACGCCATTGTGTTTACCAGCCGGCACGGCGAGCTGGAACTTAACCTGCGAATTTTGCGGGCGCTTGCGCAGGAAGAACAACCTTCGCCGACGGATTTCGTCATGTCGGTGCATAATGCGGCGGCGAGTAGCCTGACCATTGCAGCCGGGATGCCGCTGGTGGCCACATCGCTGGCCGCCGGGATAGATTCCTTTCAGCAAGGTTTGGTGGAGGTGGCCGCCTTGCAGTTCGCCGGATATGAACATGTGCTGCTGGTGGATTTTGACGGTGTTATTCCGGCGTTTTATCAAAACCAGGTTCCGGCGCAAATGCCCCGTTATCCCTATGCGGTTGCGCTATTATTAACTAAGGGAGAAATGATGAGTTGTGAATCCCATCCGGCGGCCGAATTGGCTGAACCCTTGCTGCCCCAAAGCCTGCAGTTTTTGCATGCCGCCCTGGCGGAGCAGGCGCAATTCGTCATAGCGGGCGATCGTCTGGTCTGGCGCTGGACGCGGTATCGTGGTTGAATTCCTGCGGCCGCGGACCGTTGCTTTCAGTCTTAATCGCCTTTGGCGCCTGCTTATGACCGGGTGTTGCCTGGTGTTATTCAGTCTGGGGGGATTGTTGATGTCCCTGGTCTGGTTCAATGTGTTGCTGGTTGTACAGCGCGATGCGTCGAAACGGCGTCAACTGGCGCGCCGGGGCATTTCCGCCAGCTTCAGACTTCTTCTCGGCAGTGCTCGTTGCTTGGGGGTGCTGGATTATCGTATCGATGGCATAGCCGCGTTGCAAAGCGACCAGGGTTGCCTGGTGGTGGCAAACCACCCGACGCTTATCGACTATGTCTTGTTGGCCTCCGTCATGCCGGATGTCGATTGCCTGATTAAAGCCAGCTTGCTCCATAACTTTTTTTTCCGCGGCATGATTCGTGCGGCGGACTATTTGGTCAACAGCCAGGGGAAAACCCTGGTGGCCACTTGCCGGCAACGGTTGCTGAACGGGGATACCATCATGATTTTTCCCGAAGGGACCCGTACCCCTTATGGCTCGACGCCGGTATTAAAGCGCGGTGCGGCCAATATCGCCGTGCGCTGCGGCTGCGATCTGCGGGTCGTGCATATCCATTGCACTGAACGGGTTCTTACCAAACAGAGCCGGTGGTATCAAATCCCGCCGGTGAAACCCTTTTTTACGGTCAGTGTTCGGGAACGCATCAGTATCAGTACGTTTATGGCAAAGGAAGAGATGCCGCTGCCGATAGCGGTGCGACAACTGAACCGTTATTTACAGCAGGCGTTGACGCCTGAAATTCTATAATTTTTTGGAATCAGGTATGGAAGAATTATCCCTTGAGATAAAACACATGATTATCGACACGCTTAATCTGGAAGAGATGAGTGTGGATGAAATCGAAACCGATACGCCACTATTTGGGGATGGCCTCGGATTAGACTCCATTGATGCACTGGAACTGGGACTGGCGGTTAAACACCGTTACGGCGTGATGTTGTCGGCGGAGAGCGAAGAGATGCGTCGACACTTTTTTTCCGTGGCGACATTGGCCGATTTCATTAACGCTGAGCGCCTCAAGCGTGCCTGATAATACATAACGAGCCGACTATGGACAAAAATCAGATTTATCAGGAAATAACCGGGCTGCTGGTAACGTTGTTCGAAATCGACGCAGCGCAAATCAAACCCGAGTCGCGTCTGTATGATGATCTCGACCTGGACAGTATCGACGCCGTGGATATGGTGGTGCACCTGCAAAAGCGCATCGGCCGTAAAATTGCGCCCGAAACGTTCAAGTCGGTGCGTACCGTGCAGGATGTGGTCGACGCGATGGAACATTTGGTGCGTGCGGACTGAATGGCCCAGGTTCTTGTCTCTGCCATGGGGATGGCTAAAACCCTGATACGCGGCCTGAGCTGGTTAATGGTGCCGGCATGGCCGGTGTTGGTGTGGGTCAGCTTTACGCGCCCGCATATTCACTGGTTGCTGCCGTTGCTGGCGCTGGTGTTAGTGCTGCGCCTGCCGACGCTTTGGGGACAAAAGGGCGTCATGGGGCAAGCGGCGATAATCTTGGCGTTGGCTGGGCTTATGCTTTGTGCCGCGAGCCTGCTGCTGCGTGATAGGCATCTGCTGCTTTGGTATCCGGTGGCGGTCAATGCCGTTATGCTGGCATTGTTCGGCGGATCATTATTGACGGCCAAACCGCTGGTGGAGCG
>Ga0224527_1000123_pt1 | contig 58660 bp, 39 predicted proteins | sample CBST0metaG_FD_179882 | JGI IMG/M metagenome (GOLD analysis project Ga0224527, IMG submission 179882) | Peat soil microbial communities from Stordalen Mire, Sweden - C.B.S.T0 | ecosystem: Environmental > Terrestrial > Soil > Wetlands > Peat | place: Sweden: Norrbotten County, Stordalen Mire...
CGCCGCCAAGATGGCAAAGTAGCCTACCTTCGCACACCCCGAACCCGTCAACCATGGCGTTGGTCGGAGGCGTACGCTCTGCTCACGATCTTGCTGCTTCAGCCGACCACCGCCGCCGCTAACCTCAGTGTCGTACATCTCCTCGTATTTGGAGCGACGACTCGGCAATATGTAAGTGACCGGGGTGTAGACGCCAAGTTTCAAGGTTGTGAGCTGAACGAAAATATCATTGAAGCCGATCACATCCGCACGCATGGTGAGCGGGCAATGGAAGGAAAGCGGCTTGCGGCGCGTAGGAAATGCCCCAATTTCCTTGATGTCGTAAAACGTAGTGATATGCCGGCGAGAGCGGGCAATGGTGACGGAATCGAGCAACTCAAAGAAGTCGAAGTCCAGGGAAGCAAGAATTGCCTGGGGCGTGCGCTCTTCAGCTGGCAGTTTGGACCAGGCATTGAAGGCGGCCTGGGCGCGCCGGAAGATTTGATCGATATTGCGATTTGCCTTCAGCTTGGCACTGAGCGAATCGGGTTCTCCTTCGTAGGCAAGGGCAAGCTGATTCTTGAGGTCGTTGAAGCGGTTGTTGACGGGTGTAGCTGAGAGCATCAGGACTTTGGTGCGAACGCCCTGCTTGATGATCCTGTTCATGAGCCACTGGTAGCGGGTTTCGCGGTCTTTGAAGGCATCATCATTGCGGAAGTTGTGGGACTCGTCGATAACAACCAGATCGTAGTTGCTCCAGTTGACCCTGCTCAATGGAATTCCCAACGACTCTCCGCGCTCTCGAAGCAGGTCGGTGTGGCAGAGTACATCGAAGCTGAAACGATCCTTGAGCAGCGGATTGTTTTTCAGGTTGCCCTTGTAGGTCGTCCAGTTGTCGGCCAGCTTCTTGGGGCAGAGAACGAGGACTGTCCGATTGCGCAGCTCGTAGTATTTGATGACCGCCAGCGCCGTAAACGTCTTGCCCAGGCCAACACTGTCAGCGAGGATGCACCCGTTATATGTCTCCAGCTTGTTGATGATGCCGGTGGCTGCGTCCTTCTGGAAGTGATATAGCTTTTGCCAGATAACGCTGTCTTGGTAGCCGGTGCGCTCGTTCGGTAGGACATCCTCGCTCACGTCCTCAAGAAACTCGTTGAAGATGCTGTAGAGCATGAGGAAATAAATGCGCTGCGGCGAATTCTCCTGGTAAACGGAGGCGATGTGGTCGCAGATCAGGTCGGTCACGTCCGCGACCTTGGCCGAGTCCTTCCAAATCTGCTCGAAAAGATCAATGAAGGTGCGGGTGGCCACCGGCTCATCCATCTTGTTAACAAAGTTGGAGACGGCATTGCCTTGCTGGTATCCAAGATCGACGGCGGTAAATCCGTGCAGAGGAATATAAACAGCATCCTGCTGTCGAGCGGCAACGCAGGCGAATTGCTGCATGGGCGCTCCGCTCCTATTGGATCGGAACTTGGCCTTCCGCCGAATCCAGTCGGCGCATTCCCTGGCAATGGCCCGCTGCGTGAGCCTGTTCTTGAGCCGAATCTCAAACTCGGTGCCAAAGAATCCCTGCTCTTTGCCGGGCTGTGGGATGTGGAATTCCTTGGGCTCTCGTCTGACCTTGTCGGTCACCTCGCCGGGAACAAAGGTCGGAGTCGTGAAGATGAACTCCAAGGAGTCGATCTGCTCCAACTCCTGACGCAGGGCCTCAAAAGCAAAGATAGAGAAACAGGAGGCGGCAACTGCCACCTTGGAACCAGGGACCATTGTTCGCTTCAGGTCGTCTCCGAGGAAGCGATTTACATTGTCAAGGACTTCCATCGTTCAGGCTTGCGAGTCGTGGGCGCGAGCCTGACTCCCAAACTTCCTCCGATCTGTTTGAGAAACAAGAACATAGGAAAATTAACGAACATCCCTCTGAGTGTAGAATTTTAGCACTCTGACCGAAGGATGCCGCGGGGTCAACCGCCATGGCAAGCCTCCCGCCATAGGCTCTATAAGAACGGCTTGGCTAGATTTTGAAACGGGACACCCTGCGCGCCGGTTGGATCACTCAGGCAGTCATGAACGGAACCAGCGAGCGCTAAATCATATGCCAGACCGCCCACAAATCGACCGAGAAGCTCGCCAAGTACATCCGAATCGGCGAAATGTTTACCCGCAACGCCACCACAAGTCTGGGCATCCAGCCCCTGAGAACATGAATTTCTCAGAGGCTGGGCTACCGAGTATTTAGGACGAAGCAGCACGCAAGGTCGAACAGCCACTTGTGGCCTGAGTTCGGGTCCGGTCTAGACCTCTGCCGTGACAGAAGTGCTTTTGATCGTAACCCATTGAAACTATGGGCACTGATGGCAAACAAAAGCACTCTAAGTCCTTATAAAAATCGGTAGGCAAACGCTCAGCACCCTCGTCAGCACCCTCACAGACCTCTGCTTTTTGATTACAGACCTCTGCCTTCCAAAAGCAGAGGTCAGAAAAATAGATCTCTGCCGCTGCTCAGCAGAGGCCTGGTCCAGTTTGGCCTACGCCGTTGTCCAGTAGAGGTCGCGGGCAGATCAAAAGAGCGAAATTTGCCACGGCAGAGATCTAGTCCAAAATGCTCGATGACTAACTATTCTCTGCCAGGTTGCTAATGAGAACGTTGCGCAATTCTTGCGAGCGAAGGATTTTCCTATATAGAAGCTAAATTGGTCGAGTACATTGAAAGTATGCACCATACGATCTTCTTTTCTTGGCAATGCGATCGCAGCCCAACTGAAGGCCGAAATCTGATTGAGTCGGCCATCAAATCTGCCATTCAAAGGCTTGGGGAAGACTCAGAGATTGAGGAATCTCTGCGGGATGATCTCAGCTTCGACAAAGACACCAAAGGAGTTCCAGGCAATCCACCGATCTTCGAGACTATCCTCAGGAAAATCGATCAGTCTGCTATCTTCGTGCCAGATCTCACTTCCGTTGGAAATCGATCGAAGGGCGAACTGATTCCGAATCCGAATGTTCTCATCGAATACGGATGGGCGCTCAAGTCGCGCGGATATCATCAGATTGTGCCGGTGATGAATACCGCTCACGGCGATCCCAAGGAATTCCCACTTCCTTTTGACATGGCCCATCTGCGGTTCCCGATCCTGTATTCCTTACCAGACAGGAGCTCTACAGCAGACAGGCGAACAGTCAGGGATGAACTTGCCCGAGACCTAGAGCAAGCATTCCGAACAATTCTGGAAAGCGAAGAGTTCCGGGAGCAACTGCCAAAGCCTGTCGCGCCACCTCCCTTTCCAGAGAAACAGCCGTTGAATGGTCGCGCGCGATTTCGAGCAGCCGGCAAGCCTCTGGGGATAGTAAACGAGGGCCTGATTGAACGTATCGAAAACCGTGCGCCGACAGTCATCAAATTGGCTGACGGCCCTGCATATTGGATGCGAGTCCTTCCGTCCACCGAGCCGAAGCAGAAGCTCAGCACACAGAAGTTAAGACAGACAGCCCTGCAACTTGCCGTTGTTCCCCTGGTTCGGATGGCGCAATCCGTCGGGTTTGTTAGGGGCGAAGATGGCGGTGGTTTTTACCCGGTACAGGGAACTGAAACGACGAATTCGGTGGCTTACATCTTCAACACTGGAGAAATTTGGGTAATCGATGCGTGGCTATCGCAGATTCCACAGTATGTCGATTTGGACGAACGAATCTTCTCGGTAACGCTGCAACAATGTGCTGATCTCCTCAGCCACCTCGGGGTCAACGGTACATATAGATGGATCGCCGGGATGGAAGGCATCTTGAATCGTCGCCTCGTATTGGCGGACCGTCCAAACGTAAGGCTTGGCACGTGTGTTGTAGATCGTATTGAAAAGGACGGGACCTACGAAACGGGTCAGGACCCTGCGCTCGTTCTTACTCCGTTCTTCGAGGAGATATTCGACAATTGCGGAGCGGTCCGCTCACAACCTGCGTGAACAGTCCTGGCTCCGACCTGGGGGCGCACCTCTAGCTCGATGGATGCGGCTCGATAGACTCGTCCCCTGATATTCCTTGATTGATATCCGCCAAGAGAAAGAGTCGGCACAGAGCGCGCAATTCGACATCTTGCATCGTCGAGCCGTGCTGAATTGCATCCTCGATAATTGCTTTGCTCGCCGTCTGCATCAGAGGTGCAACATCCTCGATACCAACGAATCGGCTGGGCCAGCCTGCAAGGCTTCCTTCTGGCCTTCTAGCAGGTAAGAGCGCCATCTTCAGACCGCGCAGAAATACCCGGCGACTCAAGACGTCACTCACTCCCGTGATTCGCCACCGCAAGAGGGGAAACATCAGAAATGCTCCCGCGTCTTTCGGCTGCATCTCGTCTGCATTCCAAGGTTGAAGGTCCAACTCCGCAAGCGCGCTGTCCACCGACGATGAGGCGCCTTTTAACAACTCTCCGTTCGTCGGGTCTGCGAGAAGTCTGGATAGCGCGGCGCAAAGCTTCTGGTCATCGAAGTACACCTTGATAAGGTGCCTCAAAAGAATGTCGAGACGTTCTGGAGTCAACGAAGACTCGATAGAAAGCATCTCACTCGCAATTTCAGAGAGATGGGCCTGTGAGGGCTTGATCGCCTCCTTCAGCTTCTCCAGGTAGGAAGCTCGCCAAGCAGGGTCCGCCTTAGCTGCAAAAAGGATGTTCTCCCAGCGTGAGAGGATGCTCCTCAGGCACGGTTCATTCTGCATGGCCCCCGGCGGCTTAACCCCGAGCACAGCGATAGCCCACTCAGGATCAGGAAAGCGCCCATAGGTAAAGGCAAGGACGATGGCAACGAGCGTGCCATGCTCGCCTTTCTTCGCAAGCTCCTGCAACTGTTCCTCGCTAAACGGATCGTTGTAGAGAGACTGCTCAATCAGCGAACAGAAATTGGGATGGAATTGTCCACCGGGGCGTGCGAATTCCAGGAATCGCTCAAATGTTGCAGTCTCGGGAGAAATCTGCTCCAACGCATTCATAGGAGGGAGAACCGAATAGGAAGGGTGCCTCGGTCGCGTGTTGCTCGGCGCGCGACCAAGCCGCGTGACCAAGGGAACGAATGCGCCTTTATCGATTGGATCGATGCGGTCCACGATATTACCTAATTCCTCTTGGCTCAACTCCCCTCCTTCATGAGCCAGCAACGCAAGCCATGAGGACGACTCATCGGTGTTCCATCCCTCCGATATTCGCTTGTCGAAGAGAAACTTCCGTGCTGCCTTTCCCACCGCTTGTCTGCTGTCTGGTAATTTGAGGATGAATTCCAATATCCATTGTCCTCGCGACTCAATTCGGGACCCGGGACTTGGGGTACAAATCTCGTTCCAGACGATGTCCTCCCATAGGCTCGGACTCTGTTGCGCTTCGTAGATCTGATCGATCAGAGGGCGTTTGAAACCTCTATGAACCTGCTGTCTCGTTTCTTGAACTACAAGTGCTGCGTACTCTGGATAGTCACTCATACGTTCCAGTTCGATGGCAATTTCTGGGTTGCGCCACTCGCTGCCATCCAAGGTGAGCACTCTACACCGAACGTAGTGTTCCTCGTCCAGTTGCTCCTTCGCTTGCCCAAGCAGTAGTTCCGCAGCTTTTCTGGCAGGTTCCTCCCTACCGGTATCAGTTATATCGAGCAAAGCCTTCCGAATCTGATCGGAATGACTGACGGAATCGGAGATCGGGGAACCATAGAATGTGGTAAGTGCGCCTTCAATGAAATCCCGGAATTGAGCCTCGTCAAGTTCAACTCCATTTTGGAAAAGGATAGCGAGCGCAAACACACGCGATGGTCCAGAGAAGAAGGGCAACTGTGACTGGAGGTGCGAGAGTACAGACGTGCCGAACCTCAGTGTCAGACAATAACGCTCCCACTCAAACCAAGAACCATGAGATCGATGGGATTTGAAGCGGACAACGATTTCCAGCGCTTGGCCTTCCATTTCAGGGTCGCTGGCAATGAGCACCATGGCCGCACCGTGTCGAATCTCCGGTTCAGCGTTGTTGAGTGCATCATGAAGAGCCGCGCGAAACCGCTCGTACTGTGGACTGAGGGCCAACTCGCGAAAGGTATTCCTGATCTCTGGATATCGCGCCAACAGGAACTCGCCGATACCGCGCATGCAGTGCACGAGCAGTTCCGGTCCTCGTACTTTGGGATCGTGGATGAAACGGAACAACAAACGCCACCAGCCTGAATGACCTCCGAGCCCATCATGCCGATTCTCGCCGATGTAAGTTGCAATGACTCTAGTGGCTTCATGTCCTTCGGCGGCTATCAACTCAGCCAGGATTTCTTCGGCTTGAGGTAAATAACCGCCATCGTGTAGTGCTTGGATCAATGGCGAACCCAGCAAAGCAAGCCGGCGCTCACCGAGATCGAAAAGCTGTATGGCAGCGCCGGCGGAAAGTGTGGTGTCTCCTTCAAAGAGATACCAACGGCAATAGCGATGGAAGAGCTCATCTCCGAGGCGTTCCTTCAGTTTTTGAACAGTGTGAAGATGTTGACGGTCGGGCCGGCGGCCTCTTTTCTGCGTAATTATGGCCCGAACTATTTGAGTGGCGGGCCTCTCGTCGCGCAAGCTCAAGTAAAGAAGAGCTGCATTTTGTGCGCCATCCCAGTTTGAAATGGTGGCGGGAAAGAGACTGAGAACACGTTCGCGATCTCCCTTGTCGATCTCCTCTCGGATGACCACTTCCGCGGCATCGCGAAACAGAGGTGACTCGAGCAGGTGGATGCAATACCTGAGTCGCTTTTCGGCTTCGAACTTTTGCGGCAGGAGCAAGGCAAGCACCGGAATGAGAGACGAAGCCTGGTGCGATTCCGCTGAAGCATGTGGAAAGATCAGGGAGGTAAGATCGTTCTGTTGCTTGCTCGTCAGCTGCCCAATGTGCAAAGCTGCCCAGCGATTAAAGACCTCTTCCGTTAACTGGCTCCCGACGAAGACGAAAGGGTAGTGGGGATCGAGGTACTCGCGAAAGAACCAATCAAATCCCTGATCGGACGCCAGCCGCAAGCTCTCTGCGATCGCCTGGGCCGCCTGCGGCCAAATAGGATCGTCGTACGAGAACCACAAAGGCCGCCGTTCCAATTCAGCGAGTCTTTCGATGAAGCAAACCGCAAGCGCATGATCCTGGGACTCGGCCACGATATACGCTGCGGCTGGAACGTGTTTAGATTTGCTCAGAACATCCTTGATGCAATCACAGAGGGCAGGCCGAACCCGCTCAATCCATCCCAGCCGCCGGGTGACTGTTGCAGCGAATGCACAGCTGCGCCACTCAGCCTGGTTGCTGGAGAGCATCCTTGCGGGGTTGGTTCGTGCAGTATTCGCAATCGCGTACCCCCTGCAAAGGTCGTCAAACGAACGCAGAGATAGCTCGAAGCGTCCTCCTTCAAGCACGACCAGCCCGGCCGATTGAAAACTCCGGAGGGCCTGATCTGTTAGCTGTGCCTTGCTTACACCCGCGAAGGTTGGCAGCAGAGCTTCTAGCTTCGAACGAACCTCTTCTTCGAGAAGCGGCCGATCTCGATCGAGAGTACCGACAAGATCGGAAAGCAGACTCAGCCGAGATCCGGCATCAGGATACTCCGCGTCGAATTGGGGGGTGACACTCGCCTTTTGGTCGCTTGCGGCCCACTCTGTCAACCTCTTGGTGAGAAGCTGATACAGAAGATCGCCTAAGGTTTCCGTCTCATGATCTGTGCCGCTTTGCAGCCCATCAAAGAGGAGACGGCAAAAAAGTGGTGTATCCGCCATTAAGTACAACTCAGGCGTAGATCGTAATCGATCAAGTGCGAGTGAGGCCGCCGCAATCGCGCTATCACGGCCTTTTCCATCGGCAATGGCCTCTTCGACGAAGAATTGGTGCTTGTCATCGTCTTGAAGTGGAAAAGGAACACACAGTTGCCATCTGCTGTGGTCGAGCCCGGCAAGTTCGATCGGACGCCCGGTTGCCAGAACCTGTACTTTGGACCAATGGTCGACGATTTGTCCGAGACGTTCAACAATCTCTTTCGCAACTGATAACGAGACTTCATCAAGACCATCAATGAGGATTGCAACCTCAAGGCCAGAGTCCACGAGAGCCTGTAAATCGAAACCCGAAGCGGTCGGAAAAACCTGATCATTTACGAACGATGAGAGAGAGGAGATGAATTCCTTAACACTGGGCCAGCGAAGACTCCCCGCGTGGATGCCTGGCAGCAACATCTTCGCTGGTGCAAGAAGTGAGATCGCATTCTGGTTGCGTCCTTGGCTTTCGATAGCGAATGTCGCCGCCAATGTACTTTTCCCCGAACCAAGATCTCCCAATAGGAGAGTCCGTCGAGTGGTTCGCATCGCATCGCCCAAAAGGATGGGTCGAACTTGTTGTGCTTGGTGTCTTTGACCCGGCTGCCCAATCTGTGGCTTTAGCTTTGCCAATTCGATGGTTACAAATGCCGGTATTGTATGTGGTAGCGTCCCGTGAGGCCTTAAGGCCCGCGACTTTGCTTCGATTACACCTCGCGCATACCGCTCGCAGGCTTGTCTGTAGTCAGTCAGCTGCGGGAAAAAGCGCGCAAGACCGCTTGTCCCGCCTTGAATAACCGAATCACGGAAGAATAAGTCGGTTGCCTCAATTGACTGACGCCATTCCCGGATTGCCGACTGTGGGTCGTAATCAAATGTTCGATAAACAAATTTATCGTCGTGAACCTGAATGAGCGAGAACGAGTTCGTATATGTCGCATCGGCATAGGTTGCGCCGCCAGTCATGATGTATGCGGTACCGCCGTTCCGATCAGGCCGCCGACTCTCGCCGTGTGTGTGCCCTGTCAACATCAAATGACAACGGCCGGCAACCACATCGAACGTATTGGTTCGGCCGCCGCGAGCGTGAACCTCCGAGTCGTGATACCAGTCCTTGGGGTGATGGAGAAGGAATATGGTGGGAGCACTAGTCGCGAGTTTCTGGGTATGCAGTACTTGCCCGTGACTCTCCAGGACGTCAAAGATGGGTCGCCCAATCCAGAGCTGCTCCTTGTCGGTGTCGTCTCGACAGAACCAGGCAGAGTTTAGTGAGCAGAACGAGATGCCCTCTAGGTCGCGATTTCCGATCAAAAGAGAAGTACTGTCGCCGACCTGAAGCACCCCAATTCCAAAATTCTTGGCGAAGCCTAGATATGCCTCGAAGGGGATTTCATACTTAGCATCGAGCGGATACGAAAGCATCCTGTCCGCCTCAGTGGCATCGGCGGGGCGAGAGTAGGCGACCTTGTCACGATCGATGTCATGATTCCCAGCGCAAATGACAACATGATCTGGCGGTATGGACAGTTCCTTCAATAGCTTTGCCAGCCACTTTGCAGCTTCCTCGTATTCCAAAGCCTTGCCTCGATAGGCGATGTCTCCACTAAGGCAAACGATCGTCGGTCGCCATTCAGGTTCCTGCTTCAGAATTGCGGAGGTGATTCCGTCGAGCGCAAGTTGGCGCAAGGCGCGCGCCGATTCGGATTTATCGCACCCGAAATGGACGTCGGAGAGGTGAAGAATGACTTGCATCGTCTTTGCCATCTGTCGTTCCAGATCATCATAGCGCCTCGGAGTGAGGGATTCACTACTACGCCTCCCACGACCGGCGATATTACCGGGTAAATGTATAGGAATCTGGCCAGCAAATCTTATCAAGGACGGCACAAGTAACGAGATGCCATAGCACCATCAATTCTTCGGCAAGCGACATACTGTTCAGCACCCTATTGAGCACCCTCAGTTGCACTAAAGCTTGGAATTCTGACCAATACCTCTGCCGTGCAAAGACGAAGGTCCGTTAGGATTGTTCAAATCTACGGCGTTCCCATTACCTTTCTTTTCTGAGGCTGACTTGCCTTCCCTCATTTACCCGGATAAGTGCCTGCCAAATTCCGGCTCTCCATGCACTACCACTGACTGCCGCCTTCCGAACGGCTCCGCGCCGCGGGGCATCTTTTGTAGCCCGGTGCTGCATCTGGCATTTCGGTGCGCCGGCCGCGAAACCGCCAATTTGAGGGCCAACTCGGGTGAGATTCTCGGTTGAGACTGTCATGATGACTCACACCGAATCGACCGGGCGGCGCTGTTTCGGCGGTAAACTTGTAGACCATATGCGGAATGAACAGGCGACGCGCCACATGAAGAAGACCGGCCGTAACGATCCCTGCCCTTGCGGGTCAGGCAAGAAATTCAAGAAGTGTCATGGTGACGCCGGTGTGGTATCACCTCCTATCGCGGCTGCGCTAAAAGCTTACTTCGAGGAATCTCAGAAGATCGAAAGCCAAACATTCGAGACTATCGGCAGTGGTTTGGGAGAGCTGGTCGGAGAGCTGCGGGCCTTCGATCGCATTTCCTGTGTCACTGCGATCGCCGCCCTTCAATCCATTGCAGAGAACCGCAATTCAATCGTGCGCCTGGATGCCTTGCTTCACCTTGTCGCAATTCACTGTTGCGGCATACGCCCGGTGGACGTACGATCGCTCGATCGCTGGCTCAATCGATTCCTGGCCGCTTCCCTTTTGTCCCATCGCGAAGATCCAGCTGAAGATGTCGCGATCGGGAATGTGATGACCACCTCGGGAAACTACCGGGTGTTTAATGGCGATTCGAGCCATCCAGATTACTATGCCCAAGATGTCCTAGACGCATTGGCCAGAGGACCCGAAGCGCTTAGTCCCATTCGTAATGAATGCCGTTCCTTACTGAAGATCTCGGATTTGCTCGCTTCGCGGAGAGGCTATTCCCGGTGGACGGGCAAGCCTGAGTCCGAGTCGAAAAACGTGTGGCTCCCGGAAACCGATGAAGAGCTTGGAATTCTCAGCCGGTCGTCGTTGCTTCATGCTATCGATCTAGCGGGGCTTGATATCGCGCCCGAGTCGCTCCAGGCATTTTCAACTCCTTTTGAAGACTTCTGTTCTGGCGCCCGCCACTCGATCCCGGGAGCGATTCGACGCAAGCCGCTCCTGGCCCTCGGCGATTCATGGATCATCGCGCATCCCACGGCCGTTCCAATGGCCGTTATCGCACATACCTTTTCGTCAGTAAAGATGCTTGACATGCTTCCAGGTCTGGAGAACGCTCTTGGCGGTCTCCAGGCCACGCGGACACTGCATGAGAGCGCGCGCGGGATCGCGCGCTCGGATTTTCTGACTCGGCTTTTGCCCGAGAGCGGATTTCCCCCGGCGCGGTATGTCAGCCAGGTAGCTTTTCGATTCGATCGCGACAAGTATCTCCATCTCCTGTTCCTCCACGATGACGTGTATGACATCGCGGCGAAGAGCGCCAACGCCCGATGGAAACCAGCTTTCCGCGAGACCATTGCGGAGTTCATTGAGAACAGCATGAGAAAGCTTCTCGACGACGGGAGCTGCGTCGGCGGATTGACACTGGTGATCATGGGCGGTGTTTGGAGGGGTTGCGCGATTGAACTGCCGCAGAACCTGCCGTCCGGATGCGGATTGCAGGCCTGGTCATCCGCGGACTTTGACCGGCTGATGGCCAACGAACGCCGATGGAGGCTGCTCTTATGGAAGCTATCCATGCAACGCAGAGCTCTCGAAGAGCTCGGAATTGCCATTCAGCCAATCAGCGACGCCAATCTCTTTTCGATGTGGACGCACAACGACTATCGCTTCTTTCCGCGTGATTCCGGCACTGACTCGCCGAATTACGTGTCATACGGAGCGGAATTCATCTTCGAAATGCGTCTCGAGAACCGAATCGGAACCGACGACCATTGCATTTACCGGCCGGACCGAGCCAAATGGGAGCGAGTGCGAAACCTGAATAGCCGTTCGTATTTCAAGGAAGATGCCGCACGGAAGACATACGGCACCCTTTCCCGAAGGAGACCGGGTGTTCTGGAAGGTGCTGTCGAAACCGCGAAACGAGCATGGTGGGTCGATTGCCATACAACCAATCCCGATGCCGTTCGCAAGGACTTGATTTACCAATTGTGGGAAACCGTCGTGAACTGGCTGGATCGGATCGCCGGCTCATTCGATGATTGCATTTCCGAACTTCGCGACATCCATCCGGTCCTGAAGCTCGATGTGAGCGAGATCGAACAGATTGGGGATTTTTTCCGAGAGACAGTGATGGCCGCCGCGCCGGTCGCCTCTTTGGCATTCGAGGTGTCGGGCACAGTCGCGACGCTTCGGTTGCCGGTCGGGTTGCTTGCGATGGAATACTCACCGGCAAATCAGGCGGAGCGGATCCTGATAAATGCCCTTGTGCGAATTGCATTTGCGATCGCGGGTGTAGGCGAGGATCAGGCGAGAATCGAAGCGATCGAAGCAACCCTGGCGCTTTCAGATTACGACCGTTTCATGCATCTGTTTCCGGCAAGAGATGTGCGGGATTTCCTGCACGGGTTCGATCCGGAAAGCCCTGAACTCCTGCACAACGACGAAGTGGCATTCGGCGCGATCCAGATCGCGCAAGAGGCCCATCTGAACGTGCCTTTAAAGGCGGACTCTATCGAGTCTTCGAATGACCTGCTGCATCAACTCGTGGATGCTTTTTGGAAGAGGATTGAGATTCAGTTGCGCGTGATCGATCGCCTTGATTTGATTTCCGCATGCATGACCAACCATGAGCGTCTGCTGAGCGAGCTTGAGCGTTGGCAAAAGACAAGTAGAGCCGTGCTTTCCCTGCACAAGGACCGCGAGGATATCTTGAAAGTGTCCCAGACATTAAAAGAAAAGCGGGACCGGACGCAGATCACACATCGCATTCTCATTGAAATGGCGATTTGCACCTGTCCGCTGTCGGGCGGCCGACCGGTGACTCAGGCGAATATTGACTACCTCGGAAGCCAGATCCTGCTGCTGATTGCGACGGCGGCGCATTCGGACGCAATACGAACCGGCTGTGCGGACCCGCGAGTCGGAGTATCTACGCTAGGCGACTTCAGTTTTCAAGACAACTTCATGGGCGTCATGGTTCCGTACATGACCAGCCACTTTGAGAGGAGTCATTTGTCCGATGTGCGGGGATACGACGATCTATTTGAGCCTGAGGCGAATACCCCCACACCGGAAGAGGAAATCTTCGGAAAAGAGTTCGTCGAAGGTTTTCTTCAGGAATTCGGGATAAGCCCGGCCAGACTGGCGGAGGTCGGGGTTCGTCTTGGGGAAAATGCGGTCGAATTCCAAGCAACGGTGATCACACGTGACGCAGCTTCCTTCAACGATGTTTTGGCTCGGGGAGGTTTCACTCAGAGTGAGATTGAAGCGCTTTGGCGCAGCTTCGTTTTGAAGCCGCGCAATCGATGGGATGCGGCTCAGAAACCGTTCAAGGATAAGGACTGGTTTCCATGGCGCTTTAGGAGGAGGCTTTCCTTGATGGCGAGACCGATCATCGATCTGGGAGACGGCCAAATCCTGTACGCTCCTGGCTTCTGCGAAGACAGCTTCCGGCATACGGTCATGGAGTGCTTCCATGGTGCATTCGAGACCGAGTATTTCCTGACCAGCGGGATGAAGGAATACTGCGGTTCGGTAAACGGGAGAAGAGGCCTGGAATTCAATCGAGCCATCGGCACAATCTTCGCCGAGACCGGCTGGAAGATGCGCGTAGAGGTCGCAATGACCGAACTTGGCGCTCCCGCCGAGGCAGGCCTGGGGGATGTAGACGTCCTGGCGTGGAACGAGCGTACCGTCTGCATTTGCGAATGCAAAGAACTGCTCTTCGCCAGAACCATCGGCGAAGTCACGGCACAATTAGTGCGTTTCCGTGGCAAGCCTGGCGATGATCTTGATAAGCACACTCAACGGGTGCAATTCCTGGATGGTCACAGGGGCAGGCTCTCAACACTGACCGGCATCGACGATCTCCGAATTGTGCCACTGCTCGTCACAAGCAAGGTGGTTCCGATGCAGTTCGTGGCAAACCTGGGAGCGGAGGTTGTGTCGGCGGATCAGATTACGAGCGATTATCTCGACCAGCTTCTACGGAAAGCATAGACCCGATGCGACTTGTGCTTCTCAGCGTCTTCGGGCACCGGTCGCCATAGCATGATCGATTATTCAGCGTCTGTTCAGCACCCTTTTGAGCACCCTCAATTGCATCAAAGCCTGAGTTTCTGCGCGTAACCTTTGCCGTGCAACGACAGAGGTTGATTTAGATTGCTTACGACAACGGTGCAAAGCCAGCGGCATTACAGGATCGATTTCCTCCAGTTTTCTCCCTTTCAACCTTGAGTATTCCCGCGAACTCCACAAGGACTGCATCGACTGGATCTTGGACCGAGCCGCCTGGCGCGCCGGCCACGTCGCCAGAGCAGCGATAAACGGGGTCAGCGAGCGCGACATCCTGCTCCAGACCAGGCACAAGTAAGCCGAGATGCCCGCCAAATACGTTTCCGGTTGCTCAAGCAGACGATCCCGTTTCCTGCCTGTCCCGATCGCGTCATTGCACCCAAGTCAATCAGGAGAACACCATGAGACTCGGCCGTAATCAACTGTGCCCGATTCACCGTTCTCTCTTCTGCTGCGGCAGAGAAGCAATCCCGAGAGAGAAACGGACGCGCCAGATGGGCGTTCGGCGCATTGAAGATCCGCATCATCCAAGGGGATACCGGGAACTCCGCTCCAATGGAGAAATGCGGAAGCTTCTCGACAGGAAGATCACAGCGCAAAATGGGTTCTGTGCTCTCTGCAAAGAAAGGTTCACCTCCTATGGCGACATCGTACCGGACCATATCCATCCCCGCGGCATGGGAGGGGCATGGCGGGACGACCACCCAGAGAACATCCAGGCAGTCCACTGGTGGTGCAACGGGGAAAAGGGATCGAGCAGGGTATGATCTTCGACCGGTGCGCCATTACTTTCTATCTGCTGTATTTACAAACAGATGAAAACAGTGAGCTTGCTATGAGTTCAGAATTATCGCACGAATATAACAGTACGTGTTATATTCGATACGTGACCGGACACGAATTCAAAAACGTCCGCAAGGCGTCCGCCTGGACGCAAGCCCAAGCCGCCGCACGGCTCGGCGTGACCCAGGCCTATTTGTCTATGGTCGAGCGGGGAGAACGTGCTGTCTCCTCAGAACTTGCCTCAAAAGCAGTGGAAGTCTTCGAGGTTCCGGCCACGGCGCTCCCGCTCACGGAATATAAGACGCACGCACGCGACGCCGGCTTCTTCCAGTCGATGCTGGGTAGCCTTGGCTATCCGGGCTTTGCCTATCTGCGTGGTTCGGTCCGATTGAATCCGGTGGAGCTGCTGATGGAGGCGCTGGACTCGGACGAACTGGACTCGCGAGTCACAGAGGCGCTGGCATGGTTGCCACTGGCCTACCCGCTTCTGAACTGGGATTGGCTGACCGCTAATGCAAAGCTGCGGGATCGCCAGAACCGGCTGGGGTTTGTAGTCGAGTTGGCGCGGCAGGCTGCCGCAAGAGGTGGAAGCGCCCAGTTGGAAAAAGAAATGGCCAATCGTGTCGCCAAACTGGAACCTTCTCGCCTGGTGAAAGAAGATACTCTATGCAGAGAATCGATGACACACGCCGAGCGGGCTTGGCTGCGTGAGCATCGACCGAAGTCGGCCGAACACTGGAATCTGCTAACAGACCTTACCGTGGAGCAACTCGATCATGTCGCCATCTAACCGGCCACCGGAACCGTGGAACTCCTTCTTCAAGGAGTTGGATGATGCAGTCGATACGGTTGTGCGTCTCGACTGCATTGGTGGTTTCGTCGTCACGTTGCTCTATGGACTGGAGCGGCCCACGGCGGATGTCGATGTCGTCGAGCTTGCGCCACGCGCCGCCGCTGAGATCATGATGGAACTTGGCATACGCGGCGGGCCGCTGCATCAGAAATACCGTATATACCTTGACCGCGTCGCAGTTGCCGCCATCCCGGAGAGCTACGAGGATCGCCTTGTCGAAATGTTCCCCGGTGCCTACCGCAACCTCCATCTGATGGCGCTCGACCCCTACGACCTGGCCCTATCGAAACTCGAAAGAAACAGCCAGAAAGACCGCGACGACGTTCGCTTCCTGGCGCGAAGCATTCCCTTTGACCTCGACATTCTTCGTGAGCGTTACACAACTGAGTTACGCTGGCAACTCGGTGTTCCCAAGAGGGAGGATCTGACCATGCAGTTGTGGGTTGATGCGATCCGCGAGGACCGCGGCATGGCCCCCGCGTCAACAGAGCAGAACGGTCTCTAAAGTTTCCCCAACCATACCTTGCCCAACTGTGTGGTGCTCAATTCAGACTCAGCCATCATTCTCATTTCCGCCAAACTTTTGCCAACACGATCCTCAACACCTACGGATTTTAACGCGGCCGTCTGATTGTCACGCGCAACAAGGGTGTGTCAGTCAGTCTTGACCTGCCTCCCACTTTCTGGCAAACTGAACGTCCAAAGTGAACGAGGCGTTATGCGAATCGCTTTCCTCCCCTCCTTTCGCATTGCTGCCGGTTTGCTGCTGGTCGTCCTATTGGGTGTGGTTGGATGCGAAGTCCTCCACTGGAGGAATCCTGTCTCTCCCGAGGCGATCCTTGCGCGAGCCGACGAGATGTCGTGGCTCAATAGCTGGATAGCGGCGGAACCACTTTACCGGCAAGCTGAACTCCAATTCACTCAAAGACACCAGCTCTCGCAGGCACTTTATGCGCGGGTCAGCGAAATGCCTGCGCGCAGCGAGTCGTCAACCAGCGTCCCCGTGCAGATCGCGTTGCTGACACATGATCTGGCACTGCCTGAGGCACAGGACCCTGAGACCCGACTCCGCGTTCTGACCATCCTCGGAATGCTCGAAGTGAATTATGACGCCGGAATGGCGCGGACAACATGGGCTGATGTCGAAGCACTGGCAATCCGCCAACACCATTATCTGCTGGCGTCCAGAGCCATGGGCGAGCAAGGTATTGCCGCATTCTTGCTCGGCGACATTGCGACAGCGAAGAAGAATGTGGTCAAGGCATGGTTCGTTGCGAAGACCGCCGACCCAGGCGCTCACATTCGATACGCCAGCATGTATGGCGCGGGCCTGGTAGAAATGCACAAGTATAAGGAGGCGCTTGGACCGCTCGACGAAGCCATCAAGGTGGCCGGGAAGACCCGCGGCGCGGCGTATCCAACGATTGCCATCACGGCCAAGGTCGAGGCCCTTAGCGGCCTCGGGGAGAACAAGGAAGCGCTGGCGCTGGCCAGTGAAGAGATGCAGCGAGTGAGCGGCTACAACCTTGCCGGGCATCTCTATGAGCTTTACCAGACCAGGGCTGGCGTCTACGAGAAAATGGGCCAATGGGACCAAGCTGTTTCCGACTACGATCAGGCCGTTCAATACGCCAAACAACTTTCCTATTGGCGCGGCTTGACGCAGGTTGACGGTTCACTCGCAACGGCGTACTTGCATCAAGGAGCATTGCAGCCGGCATTGACCGCAATCAACGAGGCAATTGCGTCCAATGAGCGTATTCCAGACGAACTGTACTTTGTCCCACGCGATCTAGCAATCAAGGCAGAAATCATGGCTCGACTTGGGGACAGCAAGTCAGCAATCATTCTGTATGAGAAGAGCGCCGATATGCTCGACGCACTGCTCAGCAGAGTTCCTACGCCGACCGTTGAACGCCAGCTGCTTGCTGATCTCAGCAAGGTTTACTCAGGGTATTTCGAGTTCTTATGCGATCAGGGCAGGACGGCGGACGCGTTTCGCGTGATCGAGCGTGCCCGCGGGCGAGTCGAGGCGCAGTCCCTGAGCCACCATGAAGTGGTAACGCCACACGAACTGAATCCAGCCGAGCAGAGATTGACAAAGTTGAACATTGACTTGCTCAATGCCGATGAATCGACGGCCAGAGCGCACATCCTTGACTCAATCTATGAGACAGAACTACAGCTTGATACGGATTCAACTGCGGGGGACAAAGCACTGGAGCCGGTTGATCTTCGCCAACTTCAGCATGAACTTCGCCCTTCAGAGCTTTTGGTCGAGTATGTTCTGGACAACCCTCACTCCTACGCGCTCGCTATAACGCAAAACACCGTTCACCGATATACGTTGGCGTCCCGTGATGAACTGGAGCAGTCGGCAAGCCAGTACCGTTCAGAGATTCTGAAGCAGAAGACGGACCTTGCTCTTGCGCAGCAGCTTTTCAACGGACTTTTGGGAAGCATCCCTGAATTCAAAGAGAAAACGGCGCTGATTGTGGTGCCGGATGGAAAGCTTCACCTGCTTCCATTTGCTGCTCTGGCAGACAACGGCCAATACATCCTGGCCTCGCATCAGGTATCTGTGGTCCCATCAGGAACCGTGCTTCACATACTGGAGCACCGAGCACAGCAGACTGAATCGACAAACCTGCCGTACGTCGGGGTGGCGGCGTGGACGACTGATTCGCCGCCGCACACACTGCTGGCCAGCATTCATCGAGCGGTCTCCGGGCCGGAGAGGAGCGAACTTGTGGCGCTCCCGGAAAGCCGCCATGAAGTGGAAGCGATTGCCGCCGACCTGCCCAAACCAAGCACCATTCTCCTGGGTGCCAGCGCCACGGAGACAAACTTCAAGCAACTTCCACTCGGCCATTACGGCGTGATCCACCTCGCCCTTCACGGCTATGTCGATCCTGAGATTCCAGATCGCTCCGCTCTCGTCTTCGCACCCCAGCAGCAGCCCACAGACGACGGTCTGCTTCAGATACGCGAGATCAGAAATCTTCATCTCAACGCCAGCCTCGTCACGCTCTCTGCCTGCAACACCGGCGTCGGGCCGGTCGGCGAAGAGGGCGTCGCCAGTATCGTCAACGCGTTCATCGAGGCCGGCTCGCAGAGTGTTGTGTCGACCCTCTGGGAACTTGAAGATCACGCAACGGCGCATTTGATGACCGCCTTCTATGATCACCTCGGCCACCGTGAGGAGAAGTCCGCGGCATTGAGGCAAGCCCAACTTGAAATGCTGAATTCAGGAGAGCCGCCGTACTACTGGGCGGGCTTCGTACTCGTCGGCAATCCTCGCGGCAACCTCTTCCCCGCGCCAACGGTCAACCTCATTTCAAGGAGTTCCAGATGACGGTGGATCAATCTGCTCAAATCGCGCCTCCGCAACTTTCCCAGCACGACCGCCGCGCCATTCTTGACAAGGTGCTGGCTACGCTGGACAAGCGTTTCTATAAACCTGAAAAGTTGAATGGGGATTGGCGCGCCGCTGTCGATCACCACCGGCCATTGATTGAAGCAGCCAGCACGCCAGATGGTTTTGAGCAGGCCATGACTGATTTGTTGGCAGAGTTGCACACCTCGCATCTGGGCTTCTTTCACGGCAGCGCCCGCAGAGCTTCCAGCCGGGCCGCGCTGAGCGCAACGTACCTCGCCGATGAGACGACCTTCGGCAAGCGTTGGATATTTCAGGATGTCCATTCAGGCGGCGCTGCATCGAATGCCGGAATCAAGCCAGGGGATATTCTCCTTCGCGTGGATGGCCGGGAGATCGCCCCGCCGGAGCATCCAGTCTTTGCGATGGGCAGGCAAACCATTCTGGAGATTGTTGGCCGAGACGATCAACGGCGTGCGGTCACGGTCAATGTGGCGCGACCCAAGGGGAAGAAACTCCACTTTGTCGAGCCGACGCTGGTTGAGGCGCGCCATCTCGAAGACGGACTAGGCTACCTGAAGGTAGCCATGTTCCCTGGGCTGATCGGCTTCGAGGCGGCCAACGAAATCTCGCGTGCGGTCGAGGGGTTGGGAAAGATAGACAGCCTCATCATCGACCTTCGCGGGAATACTGGAGGAGGGATCGGCGCGCTTCGCATCATGAGCCTGCTCACGCCCGGCAGGATTCCTGTAGGTTTCGCCCTCGACAGAAGGCGCGTCACGCACCATCTTGATTCTGAGAAGCAGCGATTCCGGCGATTCCATTCCATCCCTGCGTCCAAGAATGCGCTCTGGCTGCTCGCATTACAGTTCGCGCCGGCGATGCTGGCCAAAACGCCCATCGTGCTTGAGACCGAGGGGCTGGGCTGCAAGGAGTTTCACGGAAGGGTGACCATCCTCGTGAACCGCCATACTGCAAGTGCCGCCGAAATGATTGTCGCATTCGCGCAAGAGAACAACCTTGCCAGAATCGTCGGCGAGAAGACAGCTGGCAAGTTGCTCTCCGCCACCTCCGTCAAGGTTGGTGGTGGATTCCGACTGGCGCTGCCCACCGGGGCCTACTACCCATGGAAAGGCTCAGTACTTGAAGGAACGCCCATCGAGCCGGACGAATTGGTTGAATTTGCTTGGCGGGCAGCACTAGCCAACAAGGACAGTCAACTTCAATTCGCTATCGAATCTGTCAGCGATCAGCAAAGAGAGCGAGCCAGTTGATCACCCGGTCAACGCCTTAGCAGCTCTCAACATCAGCGTAGCCTGTTAGATACTGAGGACTCGATCGGCTTCACTCTCGATCCCGATTCCCCACAGGAGTGTTCGCTGAGTGACTCGGCGGATTTATCAACAATCAACTTATCATTTTTTGCGCGGCAATGTCCGTCTCGCAGCTGATCCAAGAGCCTGGTGTGTTGACTGGACCAAAGCACGACACGTTCAGGAGGTAGCCTCATACTGTTTGGCCAGAATGGACTTTCGGAGGTTGGCCTTATAGCGAGCCCGAGACTGCGGATGACTCGCGCCGCGCAATGGCTGCAATCTGGTGGAGCATCCCCTTGAAGATGCAGTAATGGATAGGATAAAGCGCATACCAATAGAGGAGCCCGCTTAGCCCCGCCGGATCGAAGATTGCGGTTTGCCGAATCACCGATCCATCGCCGCTTGGTTCAACTTCGAACTGAAGCCACGCGCGGCCCGGCACTTTCATTTCCGCCACGAGGTTCAGCCTGCGGCCCGGTTCAATACTCTCGACGCGCCAGAAATCGAGAGCATCGCCAGCGACCAGTGTGTGAGGGTCACGACGGCCCCGGCGCAGTCCCACGCCGCCCACAAGGAGATCGAAGAAGCCTCGAATCTGCCAGAGAAAACTGGCAAAGTACCATCCGTTCTGGCCTCCTATCCGTTGTATGGGCGCAAAGGCCAGGGCGGGGGGAACTGGCACGTGCACGGTTCGGGAATCGACCAGCCTCGTCCCGAAACGCACACCACCCCATGACGCAGGTTTGCCGCTTGAGGAAAGCGCGTCGGACCAGAAAGTCGCAGCATACTCCAGGTTTTCATGGTGTAGTGCCCTCTTGACGGCTTCTTTCAGACCCATTGGCTGAATATTGAAGACTGTCAGCGCCGACTTATCGTGGACCAGCGTTGGGTTCCTCATGCTCTCGATAAGCTTGCGACCAACGCGTGCATAGATTGGCGTAACCAGACCCAGCCAGAGACTCGACAGGCGTGGCGTGAGGACGGGCACCGGGATCATCCATCGCCTCAGTCCGCATTGCCGCGCGTACTCCTGCATGATTTCGCCATAGCTGACCTGGTCGGGACCGCCGATCTCAAAGACTGTGGATTGTTCGATCGGCAGATCCAGTGCAGCCACAAGATAAGCCACGACATCTTCGATCGCAATCGGCTGGGCTTTTACAGCTACCCATCGCGGACAAATCATGACCGGCAGGCGCTGTACAAGAGCACGAATCATCTCAAACGAGAGGCTTCCGGAGCCGATGACAATCGAGGCTCGAAATTCGATCGTCGGAACCGCCGAACTGCGCAGGATATCTGCCACTTCGTGGCGACTCCGCAGATGTGCGGATAACGCCTGATCCTGATTTCCTAGGCCGCCCAGGTAGACAATGCGCTTGACTCCCTGCTCGCGAGCGGCGTCGGCGAAATTTTGCGCTGCTCGCCGGTCTTGCTCTTCGAACTGCCCTGCCGAACCCATGGAATGGACGAAGTAGTACGCTGTTTGCACTCCAGCCATTGCCGGTCGAAGAGAAGCGCAATCCAAGCAATCCGCCTGAATCACCTCCGTAGAGGAAGAAACCCGCGACCGAAGAAACTCAGGATGTCGGGCAAGACAGCGGACGGACCGCCCTGCTGCTTCAAGCGCCTTGAGCAGGCGGCCTCCAATATACCCAGAGGCTCCCGTTAGCAGAACAAGCCCCCTATGGTCTGTATCCATTGGGAAACCTCAATTTGTCTTGCAATCTCTGAACCGGCACAATTCTAGCATTGCCTGTCTGATAATCCGTGTACCAAACTGACCAGTAGGTCGTCTTTAGTCATCTGCAATCTAGCAATGGCGCGGATCGGGGTTTCCGTGAACCACGGTGGCCGTCTGTAAGTCCACCGGCGATTTAGTGCGAAGCGAGAGGTGCTTCGAGTGATATGGCCGCTTCGCCGCTAATTTCCTGATCAAGTGCTTATACATTCCACAGAATTCCGCATTAGATGGTCACCCCATTCACTACTATCTGGCTGAACATCCCTGGATCAACTTCTCAATTCCGTGCATCCTTTGGAGGGTCGGAGACCTTCCTGGGAGACCAGTCAGCGAGCGCAGCTAACTCTACCGTGCGCAGGTATTCCAACAGTTCAAATGGGGTACTGCAGCTGGATCGACCGAGGGTTCGGCGGATACTTTATTTCGCCCTGAGAAGAAGAACGGGCACACTGACACTGTGCTGAACTCGACTCGCTGTGGTGCCGAGGAATATGTCGGCGAGTAGGCGGTGGCCGTGTGTACTCATGGCCACCAGGTCGCAAGGCTTCTGCTGAACCCATTTGATGATTTCTTTGTACGGTATGCCGTAAGCCAACTCGATCTCAGTCGGAATGCCCAACAATTGAAATTCCTTTTGAACTTTTTCCAAATACGCGGTGTCTTCGATGATTTCTGGGCTGACCGCATCCGGTCCATAGGCTCTGGCAGCCCATCCATCAGCCACGTGAAGCAGCACTAAACGGCTCTGCGCGAGCTTCGCAAGTTGTTTGACGTGCTCGATAATCGCCCGGTCCGTGGGCGTGCAGTCCAATGTCAGCAGAATGGTCTTGTACATGGTTGTTCCGTTTCTGTGGTCCTTTTCTCCAGGCGTCATCCGCCGGTAATAACCTGCCATGCAGCTTTGAGCGAGTCCGGAAGGCCGTAAAGGTCCAGCACGGTGATCAGAATAGCACTGCCCCACCCGGCTATCAGCAGGAACCAACCGCTCTTCCATCTCCCCATTCGCCTGCGAGAACTCGTGAATTGCAGCAATGGAAACATGGCGAAGGGCAACTGCAGCGCCAGCACCACTTGACTGAGGGTGAGCAGATCGGTAACGCTGCTGTCGCCACGAAGGCCGATGATGAAGACAGCCGGCAGGATGGCCAATGTGCGGGTAATAAGCCGTCGCACCCACGGCAAGATTCGCCAATGCATGAAGCCTTCCATCACGACTTGCCCGGCGAGCGTGCCGGTGATGGTGCTGCTCTGGCCACTTGCTAACAGCGCCACTGCAAACAGCGTGCTGGCAACAGTAGCCCCTAACAGCGGCGCCAGCGTCAAGTAAGCAACCCGAATCCAATCGCTATCGGCGCTGAACTTGACCACCAGTCCACCTGGCGCGATAACACTCTCTTTCCCGAAGAACACCATCGCCGCGAGCACCAGGATCGCAGCATTGACGAAGAACGCAATGGTCAGAGCTACGACCGAGTCAACGGTGTTGAAGCGAATTGCGCTGCGGATGGACGGCTCGTCCTTCTGGAACTTGCGAGTTTGCACCAGGGCCGAATGCAGATACAGGTTGTGGGGCATTACGGTGGCACCGATGATGCCGATGGCGAGGTAGATGAGGCCGGCTTGACGGATGTGCGGCGAAATCAATGCCCGCCCCATTTCCAGAAAACTGGGCTGGGTCTGGGGCAGAATAAAAATTTCAATAAAGTAGCACACGCTGATGGTCGCGACCAGAAGCAAGACAAGAGCTTCGATGGTACGCATTCCAAACCGTTGCAAGCCCAAGAGCAACAGCACGTCCAAGCCGGTGAGGATGACCGCCCATAGCAAGGGAATATGGAAAAGCAAGTTGAGTGCTACAGCACTGCCCAGCACCTCGGCCAAGTCACAGGCGGCAATGGCGAATTCGCTCATCAACCAGTTGGGCCAACGGGTCCACTGGGGATACCAGTCGCGACAACATTGGGCGAGATCCTTCCCTGTCACCACGCCCAATCGGGCGGAGATGACCTGCATGAAGATCGCCATCAGACTGGCCAGCCCGACCACCCATAAGAGCCCATACTTGAACTGAGCTCCGCCTTGAAGGTCTGTTCCCCAGTTGCCGGGGTCCATGTAGCCAACACTGACCAGAATCGCCGGCCCAACAAAAGCCCGCCACTTCTTCCAGAAGCTCGCCTGGGGCTGTGGCACCTCGACTGAGCCATGCACGTTCTCCAAAGACACTTGGCAGATCGCTGCTGACTCGGCGCCGTCGATTCGAGATGGGATTTCTATCTCCGCTAGTTTATCTTCTCTGTTCATCTGCACGTTCCTGAAGAACGACCTACGCAATTACTGGTGAGAATTCGATCCTGCCCTGAAAAGCAATCATACGCGGTAAGCTGTTGCCGACGATTCGCGCGGCTTGCTCGTTATGCTCCCCTGACACCGGAGCAAATGTGCCGCCACCCCTACTTGACTTGAAGGGTCTTCAGGTATCGGATTAAATTGCTGATCCTGAGCTGTTTGACTTGGGGATTCACCTTGTCCATCTTGCCAAAGATCGGTCCCCATACGGGCATTTCGACCGAGCCGTGCGACGGAAACTCCGCGCCATACTGCAACACGGTGACGATGTGCGTTTCCGGGAACACACCGTGGTTGTTCCTGCTCAAAACCGTCAAATCGGTCGGCGGCATCTTGAGCGCGGCGGCAGCGGGGCCATTGCCCCTGCCGTCCACGCCATGGCATGACGCGCAATAGTTGATGTACATCTGCTTGCCACTGGTGGCAGTGGGCTTGTTTACCGCAATGGTCCCGTTCGTGTTGGACTGCGCGTAGCCCATGCCCACCGAAAGTGCAGCGGCCAGGACTGGAAGCAAAAGGCGTTTCCGCATGAGATCCTCCATTGTGGATTCCTGAATCATCTGGCTGGCGACCGATGAATTGCCAGCCTACATTGAGTGATTAATCAAGTTTAGAAGTCGAGCCGGAGCGCCAATTGTCCCGTACGGTTGCCGCCCGAGCCTTGCGGCAACATAGCCGTCAGGACGCTAAAACTCTGATAGCTGATGTTCGTCTGCGAAGGAGCGTAATTCGCAACTGCCGCGCCTGAGCAGAACTGTGCGACATCGGTTCCCGATCATTTCGCAGTTGGCGCATTTTCCCGGCCTCTGTCTGAAGAATCAGAATTCGATCCTGCCTTGGAATGCAATCATGCGCGGGGAACTATCCCCGCCGAGGCCGACTCCAAGCAGACCTGTGGGCGGAGAGATGGTGCTTGTCAGCGCGCCAAAGCCTGTTTGAGTTGCAGGTTTTCCCGGAGTGCCTGCCTGATTGCTGGGCAAGGCAAAGTTTGGATGGTTGAAGACGTTGAAGAACTGTGTGTCCAACCGAACACTCACTCGCTCCGTGATGGGAATCTTTCTCGTCAGATACATCTCGGAGTAGGTGAAATGAGGTCCTCGGACGTTGTTCCGGCCGGAGTTGCCGAACTGGCAGTTGGCGGGCGAATCTCCTCCGGCACATGCGCCGGTACTGGGATCGACGACGGAAGCGAAGGCATCCGGGTTGAGCCACTGGCGGCTGCCAGTCTGCGTTACGCCAGAGACCGCTGTCTTGCGATAGAGCGGCGCGCCGGGGATGCGATTCGCATACTGTGGGCCGCTGCCTTGAAAGATACCGTTGTTATTGGCCGTATAGGGTGCGCTGAGCACGCTGAAGGGCAATCCACTATGCAGGAAGGCTGTCTGCGAGAGCTGCCAGCCGCCAAGCGCCTCGCGCAGCAGTCTATGGCTGGAGTGAAATGGAATCTCATAAATGCCAAAGGCCGACAGGTTGTGGCGCACGTCGTAATCACAGTTGCCGTATTCCTTGCGCAGATCGCCCGGCAGCGGCGATAGAATACCGAGACTGGAGAAAGCCAACATGCCGCCGTTCGAGACTTGGTCGATGCAATGGCTGTAAGTGTAATTGCCGCGTAGCGTCAGCCCGCCAAATTGTTTGCCTGCGCTGGCTTGAAGGCCGCTGTAGTGACTACCCGCGCCTGTGCGGAATTCGTTAACGTTGCCAAAGCGCCGATCAAGCGGCTGGTTGTAGGCGAAGGGCGCGAAGCAGCCATCGCACACCGTCTGATAGCCGTTTAACTGCACTTGATAGGGCTCATGGACGGCCCGCGTGCCGACATAATCCACGCGTAACGAGCCGCGCGAGCCCAACTCGCGCTCCACTCCCAGGCTCCATTGCAGAAAGTACGGCGTCTTCAGCGTGCCGCTGGGAAAGGTGTTCAGATTCACGGCATAAGCCGTTGCGGTTCCCGCCGAGAACGCCGTCTGAAAAGATCGGTTGGCCGCAGCCGTCGCATCCACGGCGCTGTTTGCAACTCCGGGCGCAATGCCCGCGCCGCCCACCTGCCCGTTGATGCCGCCCACAAAGACCGGCGCATACGGAGCGTTTGTCGCGCCCAAGTCGGCAATCTGCGCGGGGATAATGTCGTTGAATACACCGCCTCCGGCGTGCAGCGCCATCTTATCCGAAAGTTTGTATGCCGCCGAAGCGCGTGGCTGCCAACTGAAAAGTGGCGTGCCGGGGAACAAGGAGCGGACATTGGTCTGAATCGCCTGATTCAGCGGCTGTTCGATTGAGTGCCCCATATCGAGGAACGATCCCGCAGGCCGTGCGAACAAGCCGTGCTGGTTGACCGGATTCGTGTTCCATGTTGCGCGCAATCCGGCCATCAGCGTCCATCTTTGGCCAGCCTTGACAGTGTCCATCGCGTACAGGTCGAGATTGCCGAGAGCGATGCGCTCTTTCTGCGTAACCGGGAAGCCCGCCGTAGCCGTGGACGCGGCGCCATAAGTGAACTGCGCCAGATCGTTGTAGACCACGGTGGGCACAACACCTTCGCCCAGATCGTAATCGCTCACGTCGAGTCTGCGCGAATTCTCGCCGAACTTGAAGGTATGGCGTTCATGGATCCATACGAGGTTGTCATTGATCTGCCACTGCGTGACTTTGCGGCCCTGGGTGTAGGTCTGGTCGTTGCCGCCAACCGTGGTGAAGGGCGCGTTGGAACTGCCTCCGGACAACACGATGGGAAAGGTATTGAGAACCTGCGCGAAGTTGTTGGGCAGAAACAGGCTCGAATACCAGCTCACACCAGGGTTGAATTGATTGACGACATTCGGTGTGAGAACGCGCGTGTACCCGAGTACCAACGTCCGCTGCGGTTGCGGCGAATACGCATTGAAGATCGGATTGATCGGATCGGTGTAGGCCGCCTGCAAGCCGGTATCCTGCTGGAAGCGGTACCAGACGCTATTGTTTGCATTGATGGTGTGGTCGATCTTGACGACGACCAGATTTTCGCTGTCGCTGTTGTTCATCGACTGTGTTCGAATGTTCGCGCAACCCGTGCCGTTGAGGAGATTGGTTTCGGTTTGGGTGCCCGGCAGTAGAGCGCCGCTCTCATCCAACGGACAGGTCAGCACAGGAGTCGGCGTACCTGCCGTATTGCGATAGAGAGCGAACATCTTTTGGTAGAACGCAACTTCTTGAGGCTGCGCGGGCAATGCGGTTCCGTTGATCGGATCGGTTCCGCCCAGCGGAAGTTGCTGCAATACATATTGTTGAAATGCATACGTAGGCACTGTGGTGCGAGCTACAAGCGGAAGTGCGACGCGGATGCCTTCGTAGTGGGTAAAGAAGAAGAGCTTATCCTTCAGAATCGGTCCACCCACACTGACTCCGAATTCGTTCACGGTCGAACGCGGCTTCTTGGCAATGTTTCCCGGTGTGTCGTTGGCATGAAGAAAATAATCCGTTCCGTTCAACAGCGATCCGTTCCAAACCTCGTACAAATCACCGTGAAAGCGGTTCGATCCAGACTTGGTGAAGTAGTTGACCTGTGAGGCTCCGTAGCGCCCCAGATCGACCGCATAAGAGTTGGTATTCACGGTCGCTTCCTGCAAGGCGTCCAGACCGATGACCAAGTTCGTGGAAAGCCCTATATTCAGCCCAAGAAAGGGATCGTTGGCATCGAATCCATCCAAAATGTATCCATTCGAGGTTGCGGGCAGTCCGTTGAACTCGACATTGCCATAGCCGCCCGCGGCCTTCGCGTCATTCGACGATCCGGCCGTATTCATCAATGCGCCGGGAGCAAACTGGGCGACATAAGTCAGATCCTGGCCGGGGTTGGGAAGACTCTTTATCGTTTCGGCTTCAATCGTCGTGGAAGTGTTTGGATTCTCCAGGCTCATGAGAGCCGATTGCCCCGTAACTTCGACAGTTTGTTCACTTGCAGCGGGAGACAGCGTGAAGTTCACCGTGATGGTCTGGCCCACAGCAACACTCGTGGGTTGTGATTGTCCAGGACCGAATCCCTGGGCTTGAACCTCGATCCGGTAGGTTCCTGGGTTCACTTGGCTGAAGAGGAAGCGGCCGTCTGGATTGCTCTGAACAGCTCGTACCGCCCCTGTGTTTACGTCGGTCGCCTTGATTTGAGCATTGAAGATCACGGCCCCACTCTTGTCCGCAACCGTCCCCGCCAAGGCGCTGCTTGTGCCGCTTTGCGCCAACAAACGAAAAGAGTTAACCATAGTTAAGAATAAGGCCAAGACGAGAATTTTCGCGGTTCGGTTGCGTGTCACATGGACCTCCGGTTATCTGTTGGGGCTTGCCGGCGAACCATCGCGGCTTTGGTACGGAAAGAGGGAAGAATGACAGGTAAACCTCATTTTTAGGCTTGCCTAATTATTAGGTTCGCCTAAAATCGAAATGGTGTCAAGTTTTTGGAGGATAGACCCGATCATGCCAGCACGCCGCCAACCCAACCCTCATTCCGAATCGGTAGACGACTATCTGAAGGCCATCCTCGTCCTGAGCGGGCCGGGGGAGTTGCGCGCTATGAGTACGGCACTAGCTAACCGGCTCGGCGTGGCGCCAGCTTCAGTGACCAACATGCTGCAAAAGCTCGCGGTTTTACCCACGCCGTTGGTAGAGTACGAGCGCCATCACGGTGTGCGGCTGTCAGAGGCGGGAAAGCGGCGTGCCCTCGAAGTTCTGCGTCATCATCGCCTGATCGAGACCTTTCTCTACGAAGTACTTGACTACCCGCTTGAAGAAGTCCATGAAGAGGCGGAGCGGCTGGAACACTTCATTTCGGAGCGGTTCGAGGAACGAATCGCAGCCAAGCTCGGAAACCCAACGATCGATCCGCATGGGCATAGCATTCCTGCAATGGACGGGAAAATGGCCAAGAAGAATTCCGTGCCGCTGACGCAAGTGATTGGAGAAGGGCCTTTTGAGGTGGACAGCATCTCGGACCACGATGCTGCCACTGTGAAGTTGCTCAATACGAGCGGCATCACGCATGGCGTCCAACTGCGGCTGAGAAAGCGGCACGCCGATGATGACTACGCTGTGAGTATTGGAAACTCTGCTCAGGTTCTGCATCTCTCCCGCGAGGCCGGTGATGCCATCAGAATCCGTCTCTCACATTGAGTAGGCCCGGTTTACGAACTACCCGGACGTTGGGCGATCAATTGGGGGTAACAACCCCAATTCGCGTTCCCAGAATCACGTCCTACACCCTACTACTTGATTTGGAGCGGATAGTAGTACGATGCTTGATCCTGCTCATGGGTCGTTGCAAGGAAATAGAACCCCGGCTTAGATTTCCGCAGATCAAGATCAACGGAGACCTCTTCTCGGTCTCCACCACCGTTTGCGGCGGCGGCGCCGTGAGCCAGCGGGTCATTGGCCGACTGATCGTGCGTGACGGCGACCGTGTATTGACCTGGTCTGCTGTAGCGGGGAAGAATGATCGTCACCTTGACCAATGCTCGTGGCAGCGACACGGATTGTAACGGGCTGGGTTGGGATGGGTCGGATTGAAGACTCCGAAGCGTTCCGGCGTTCGACAGGTCTATAGTCTCAGAAATTGCAGCCATATTGTCGACTGGGTGCGTCGCGTTCGTTCCGCGCCATGACACCACGACGAATGCAGCAACGATCAGAAGGCAACAACCAACGGCGGCCGTGAATGCCAGCTTTCGCCGGCGCGACTGATGTTGGAACCGCAGTTCAAGCAACTGTCTCATGCAAACAGGACAGTTCGCTGCATGATCCACTCTCGGGTCTGACAGGGCGATCTGTTTGGATTGTCTGCCAATGCCTTCCAGGAACGCTTCGTCAGGACAGGGGCCGACGGGCGCAGTTCTCCCTGCGAGGACACGTTCCTGATGTTGCCTTGTGACCCAAGCATCAAGGCGATCTTCCGCATTTAAGAACCAGCGCAATCTCATATCCATTGAGACAATTCTCCAGGCTGGGAGAGATCATGGAGCAACGACTCCACCTCCCGGAAATATGCACGCCGAACAGCGGTGTGGTCCATTTCAAGATCCTCAGCGATTTTTCGCCATGAGTACCCCAGCGAGCGCCTACTTACGATTGATTGTGCGAACGGGGAAAGGCGCTCGAAGATCTCGATTGCGTAGACCCTCTGCTCTGCCTCTGGTTGTCCAATATACAACTTTTCCATGTCAATCAGAGAGCCAAATTGAATCTCTCGACTCCGCCTTGCGGCCTCCTGCCGTGCTTGGCGTTTGATCACGCTCTTGGTGCGCGACAGCAATTTCTTATCCGAGCAATCTGCATGACGAGAGATATAGCCAGAGACATTTTCGACAGCGAGGTCCATGATGTCGTGAGCGGCGGCGTGATCGTTGAGATATGTCCAGGCGCAGAACATCGCGTAAGGCCAGGCTGCAATGGCAGCGGCCTCCATTTTCTGATCCGAAGCCGGGTTCCCGGTCGAACAGGCCCAACTCCACGTCAGCTTCTGCCATGTGCGACTGTGTGGTCTCATATGCAAGCGTTTGCATCGGGGGGATAACCACTACATTGCCAAGAGTATAGCCCAGAAAAGGAATGAACAGATTACGAGAAAATATTCTTTTTTTCTGCCCCAAACGCCCTGGCAAAGTGCCTTTAGTAAATGCAGGGACAGAATTGCCAGAGCGTCCCGGCGTTCGCTTCTCGACAAATCAATAGGGGTTTTCTCCGCATTCCCCCTGCGAAGAGGTGTCCCCATGACTGCTGAACACGGAAAGAGGTCGTCCGTTGTCTGGGGTCAGGAGGCGCAGAAGTTGGCGCTCCAGGCCCAAGTGTTATCAGGTCCAAAACTCTATCAACTCGTTCGACGCTTGCAACGGCAGACAGGCCGCACCAGAGAGGCATGTTGGCGCTTCGTCCTTCAATTCGGCTTGAAGAGCAGAGACGAGCATCGCCGCTGGAGCGAAGAAGAAGTTGAAACTTTGCGCGAGACGCTGTCCACTCATTCAGTGGAAGAGGCCGGGCGCATTCTCGGTCGCAGCCCGAACGCGATTCGTTGTGCATTGCGCAGGAACAGCCTGAAGGTAAAAGACATTCGATGCGACTGCTTTTCGGTCGAAGCACTGGCGAGGATTCTTCGCATCAGGAAATCCGAGATTCATGCCTGGATTGAGGCCGGCTGGCTGGAGGCAACCACGCAACTCACCGGCAAGCGGTTGACGCACATCATCACGCCAGAATCATTTCGCGCCTTATACACGCATCATCTTCGCGATCTCTTGGAGCAAAGGAGGGTTCCGAACGTCGCACTGTTCGAGGCATTCTACAACTACTGTTTCGTGCCGAAGCACACGATTGGTACGCAACTGCTGACCGTTCGCAGGGACAAACGCGAGCGTGAGGCGTTCGCTGCGACACAGGAGGGCGGTGAACTCGATGAGGAGGAAGGTGCAAACATAAATTCTTTTTCCGAGGATTTTTCAGGAAACGCGGATACTACAGCCTCGAAGGGCTGACAACAGATCAATATAGAACCAATTCCTTCTTCCAAAATGAAAGCAACTGTCGCTCCTGGCTCTCAGCGGCGGATGCATTCACCGCGGATGCAAAAGGAAACGAAATTCTCTCGATTGAGGGCGAACGGCAGACTGATCAGATTACCGGCAAGGAGAAAGATTCGATCGTAGATGAGCCGCTCGTCGTTGAGGGTTACTCGAGCCGAGCAACCGCAGCCAATGAGATTATTGCGTCAAGGTCGCGGTCTCTCCTTGTAGCACAGTATCTGGAGAAACACTTTTATCTGAGATTCGTGGATATAGGGATTATGCCTCTGAATGCAACACCACCCACTAAATCAGGAAAATCCACTTGGGATGGCGCTTGCATCGTCTTTCTCGTTGTGAGGAAATGAAGATGCGGTCGGCAAGGTACTGCTCGGTCTTCGTTAAGCACGAAGCTTGGCAGTGGACCGGTCCGGTGATATCTCCGATTGGGGGACGAGGCGAGGTGCTTCAGAGACATGCTCAGGAAGGCGATCGAGGAGGACTGCTTTCAGGAGCGATTTATGAACCTGTATGCGGCCGTTGTAGTCAATGAACCCGAGTTTGCGAAAGCGGTTCATGAAGGAGCTGACGCGTGAGCGGGTAGTGCCGACCATCTCTGCCAGGGTCTCCTGTGTGATGGGAGGGATGAACTTTGTTGGTTTTCCAGGCTCACCGTATTCGGCCATCAGAAGGAGGATTCTTGCCAGGCGCTTTTCGCTGGAGTTGAAGAGCTGATCGACAAGATCTTCCTGGGTTCGCATACTGCGAGCCAGGAGGTGCGACAAGAACAGATCGGAGAATGCGTGTTCATCGTGCATCACCCGGATCATCTCACTTCGAGTGATCTTAATCGCATTCGACGGCGTGATAGCAGTGACTGTGACCAATCGGTGTTTAGCGGCTCCGGAAAGCGAATTCTCACCTATAAAGTCGCCAGCAGAGAGGAGCGTAATCGTAGCTTCCTTGCCTTTCGCCGAAACGACGGTGACTTTTAACCGACCGCTCTGAATATAGAAAACAGAATCGGCTGAATCGCCCTGGGAGAACAAGGCGTCTTTTGGATCGCAGTGAACAATTCTTCTGCCCGCCCCGGCGCATGCAAGAAAGTGAGCAAGGTCGAATCTCGGTTCTCCGTCGATCGAGTGAATTCCGGTGTGAGTCATGAGGATTGCCTCTTTCTGGACTGCGCACATCCCCTTGAGTAGAGCAAGGGAATCTACCTCTGTGTGAAGGTGGCATGAAAACTTGAACACCAAGCATGGATTCACCGCCCGGCACCGCAATCTCAGCGATGTGCTGTCCCTTCAGCCATATCGCCGTACAAGATTGCCGGTACTGCCCGCGCCCTTGGCGTCTTCGCTAAGATCTCTTTCATGCCCGTCAGGAGTGCGCTTTGCATGGTCCTGGAGGGTCCCATCCGTGAACGAATTGCAGTCGCCGGAAGAGTTCGGAATGCAAACCACGGGCGTGCGTGAGCCGGCAGCTCGAATGAGGCTGGTGAGCCTCTCCCTATGTTCGGCAGAAATGGAGTGGCCCAGCACCACCAGATCGAAATCGCCGACCTTGAACTGCTCGATCGCGTCTCGGATCGAGCTTGCCGATATAAAGACATATCCTGCGGATCTCAAATCGGAACCTTGCGACGTCAGTCGCCATGAATCGAAGCCAACTGCGAGGACGACTGTGATGTGCATAACCACCTCCAAACCCGGCTCAACTGATTTCTCACCTGCGGGCGTGATTATCCGCTATCGCCTTTACCTTGAGTGTTTTTTGGCCATCTTGCTTGCGGACAGTGAATATCCTCCCATCTCTCGTGGACGCACCACGACCAGCGCGCGTATAGGAAGGTACGAACGTGTCTTACACTGAGAGCCCCAGCACCTGCAAATCAGGACCCCAGCGGCTCAAAAGCTCTTTATCCGAGCATCCCGCGGTGCTTCCTGCGTCAGCATCCTAAATTCGTCAGTGATGTGTCTGTTCCGAATCGCTCACAATGTGAGGATTGCGCAGGAATGTCAGTTTTGGGGTGGTTCAGGCAGTCGCAACGCGCTGTTCGGCATCTCTTGCGCTAGCCTCGACGGCAAACCTCACGTGAACCGGTTTCTCGCGATAGGCGCGAGCCTGCAGGAAAGCGGCCATATAGGACTGCGCTACCCGCTTCCAGATCATAGGCCGAGCACAAAGGTAGGCTCGTTCGCGCATCGCCTGGCGTGCCTCATCGTTGGCCAAGAGCGCGATTGTCGCTGTTGCAATGGCGGCTGGGTTCTCAAACGGCACCAGCATTCCGCGTCCCTGGTCCAGTAACTCTGCAGCGTGCCAGTATGGAGTGGAGATGATGGCCTTCCCAGCGCCCATGGCATATGTCAGAGTTCCCGATACAGCTTGCGCTTCATGACAGTAGGGCGTGATGTAAATGTCCGCCGAGCCCACCAGCGAAGCCATCTCTTCAGGACTGACGAACCGGTTGACAAACAGGACTTGTTGCTCCACCCCAAGCTTCTTGGCCAAAGCCTGCAACTCAAGCCGGTAGCGATCTCTTTCGCGAGCCCAGATCTGCGGATGAGTGGCGCCCGCAATCATGTAAACAGTGTTGCTGTGACTGGCCAGGATGCGCGGCATGGCTTGAATCACGCTTTCAAACCCTTTGTTCGGAGAAAGCAGACCAAACGTGAGAAGGACACTCTTGCCCTGGCACGAGAAACGTTCCTTGTAGACATCCGGTTGCTCAAAAGGCAGGTCGGGGATGCCATGAGGAATCAGGTCGATCTTCTCTGCCGGGACCCTGAATACCTCCTGTAAAACACGCGAGGAATATTGGCTCATGACGACGAGGCGCTCGGAGCGTGCGGCAATCTTGTGCATTACAACCCGTTGGTCCAGATTCGGCTCACGAAGTACCGTATGGAGTGTCGTCACCACCGGCATCTTAAGGTGCTTCAGCAACTCCATGATGTGGTTTCCGGATTTGCCCCCGAAGATTCCATACTCATGCTGCAAGCACACCAGATCGACGTTGCTCGCATTCAAATAGTCGGCGGCCGCTCTATAGGACGAAATGTTGCCTTCGCCGATCTCGAATCGCACCCTCCCTGGGTATGAGTAGGATGATTGCCCGTCATTGATTGCTACCACCGATAGTTGGGCTGCTCCGTATTCGGCAGTGATCGCGTCACACAGATCTGTCGTAAAAGTCGCAATTCCACACTGCCTCGGAAGGTGATTCCCAATCACTGCTATCCTGACTGGTCGTTGCGGTCGAGGCGCCAGTTGAAGGGAGAATGTTGAATCGACCCCGAAAACGGGGCGCCGTGTTTCGGGACGGATAAGACGGTTCGACTGTGAATTCAAAGAGGTATTTGAAGCGGCCATTCCGCATGTCTCCCGTAATCTTCAGGTTGCGATTAAAAATACTCTAAGCCCTCATCGGGGCGTGGATTTGCTTCGCAATCTCAAGCGTTTTCTCAGAAGCTGCCATTGAGTAGTCCTGAGCCTTTGAACTAAGCTCTTCTGCGGCTTCGTGATCGCCACGGTGGTGTGCGGCTGCGGCCGCAGTGTGGGCGTGGGCTGCGTAGATATGCAGATCCGCGGCATTGTCATCTTTGCTCTGGGACATTATGTCCTCCATTTTCCAGGCACCATTCTGGCTCTTGCACATGCAGTCTGCCACGGGTCATTTGAAAACGCTGAGCAATCTTATACGTCCCTGCCAAGCTGTTCGATCGCCTCCAAAGCGACGATGCTGACGGCGGACAAGGGGAGACTCCAGAAGAGAATCGCAGAGCCTCAATGCGTTTTAAATCTCACCGCACTTTACTCGCGAACCATGTTCAATTCTGTACAGCCAAATCATGGTTGCAAGTCGTAGATTCTTCTCACTTGGTTTCGCGTTGCATTCCGACCTATGACGGGGCCGTCAGCGGTTAGACAATTCGTCATTCGAGGTGTTGGCAGCAGCCTTGCGCTATCCAGTGAAGACATTTCCTGACTCTCTGGCCCTAGGCGAGAAACGATCAACCGCACACTGTGAGGGTTAAGGGATGTACTACTATTTTGGTGGAATGCACTGGATCTGGTGGATTTTCTGGATATTCTTTTGGATGCTCTTCTTGTCATTCATGATGCCGATGCGCCGGTCCACTTACCGGGAGATGCAATCGCCCCTGCAGCTCCTGAAAAGGAGATATGCCGCCGGAGAGATCACAAGCGAGGAGTACGAGGAACGGCGGGCCAAACTCCTGCGGGATGCAAATGTGAAGTAGGGTGTCTCCCTGGATTCAGGCAGCCTCAGTCTAAAAGAAATCCAAGAGTCGTTGTGTTTAGCGGTCAAGATCCCGTAGGCCGTGGAGCAGCACAACATGGTGGCAGATCACTCCGCCAGCAACCGAACCACGTGGTTGACAATCATCAGATCCTCGGCGGGAGGAATGACCCGTACGATGACCGCTGAGTGTTCTGCCGAAATCACCGCCGAGCCATGGGCGTTGTTGCGAGCGGCGTCTAGCGTGATGCCCAGCGCGCCCAAGCCCGCGCAGACTTCAGCGCGTGTAGCGCTGTCGTGTTCCCCGATGCCACCAGTGAAAACCAGCATGTCCAGCCCATCTAACTCGGCCACGTAACCGCCAATCCACTTGGCGATAGTCCAGGTAAACTTCTCGACGGCAAGCCGCGCCTTTGTGTTGCCGTGCGCGATGGCGTCGCGCAGGTCGCGCATGTCGCTGGAGAGTTCGCTCACACCCAAGAGGCCAGCTTTCTTGCTGACTACGGCCTCCAACAGGTCGGCGGCCTCGGTGGCGCTTTTGGCCGTCTCCGCAATTTTGCGCAGGATAAACAGGAGCACTCCAGGATCGATATCGCCGGTGCGTGTGCTGCTTATAATGCCGCCAAGTGGCGTGAGTCCCATTGAAGTGTTCAGGCCCCGTCCGTCTCGGATCGCCGCGATTGAAGCGCCATTGCCAAGATGGGCGACTATGAGCTTTTGCGGCACGGTGGGTTTCAGTTGATAAACGATCGATTCGTAAGAAAGGCCATGGGCGCCATAGCGGCGTACGCCCATCGCGGCATATTTCTCCGGAATCGGCAAGCGGGTGACAACTTCGGGCATGTGGCGATGAAAGTAGGTGTCCAGGCAAACGAAGTTGGGAATGCCGGGAAACTGCCGTATAGCTTCGCGCATGATGTAGATGGCGATGGGTGTGTGCAGAGGCGCGAAGGCTGTGTAGTGTTCCATTTCTTCGATTAGTGCAGGGGTGATCCGCTGGTTCTCCTGTACTGTCGGGCCACCGGAAACCATACGGTGACCGATGGCCGACGGGGCGGGGAAGTTCTTCGAATGCAGCGCGTCAGCCACCAGCTTGAAGGCAGCGGCGAGCGTGGGTAGAGGCGGGGACTCATCGACCAGTTTTTTCCCCTTGGCGTCTTTGATCCAGAACTCACCCTTATCGGTGCCGATGCCGTCAACCGCGCCCTCATGGAGTTTCCGCGCTTCGCCGTTGCCGGTTCCAAATACGGAGAACTTGATCGAGGAAGATCCGCTATTCAAGACCAATATGGACAATGCCGCCATGAAAACAACCCTTCGCAGGTAGTTGCAACCAAACAGGCCTACGCCCCTCGCTGGAGTTGTCAAACTACCATCTATTTTCTAAACAACGAGCAGCCAATCTTCTGTTCATAATTGACCGGACCCCCTGTCGACTTCTCTTGGATAGTATTCATAACGGTCCCACGATCCTGGGCCGGATATGTGAGTACTGAGGAGCCAACTATGGACACAACACCCGTAAAGAGAATTACGCCATTGGAAAGAGAATCATCCAACAGCGTACACTGGGACATCTCACAATCAATCGGGTCTCTGCTCATGTGGGGCCTCATTGCTCTGGTTGTAATTGGCGTCCTCCTCTCGGTTGTTCTCGGCCTTGTCCAAAAGTGGCTCTGGATGCGGCAGCTTGATTACGGCGGCATCTTCTGGACTCTTCTCTCGGTCAAATGGGGAATCTTCGGCGTCACATTGATCGTTTCAGTGTTTTATCTATGGCTTAATCTTCGCTTTGCGGCGAGAAACATTAACTTGGTGGATGGAGAAAGCTTCTTCAACAAGGCCTTTAGACACCCCGCTGACGCAAACAGGACGATCAATGTCGACATTAGCCCCAGGCAGTTGGTCTTTGCTATCGATTTCGCCATTGTGGTTCTTTCGCTGATCTTTGCACTGAGCGTTTCCGGCCAGTGGGACGCCTTTCTTCGTTTCAGGTATGGCGGCTCGTTTGGAATCGCGGACCCACTTTATGGCGTTGACCTCGGCTTTTATGTTTTCCGTCTTCCATTCTATGAATTGTTGCAGGGAAGCATTACGGTATTGACGCTTTCGGCGCTAGCGGTTCTTGCTTTCTGCTCTCTCTTCGGGATGCGACAGTCGAGGTCCAGCGGAAAGATTACGCTTGGCGACGGCACACGTAAGCACTTCATGGTGCTTCTATTCATCCTCGCGGCCAACTTCGGTTGGGGCTTCGTCCTGGATCATTACGAACTGGTCTATTCGACCCTCGGCGTGGTCCACGGAGCAGGCTATGCGGCGGCGCACGTCACGAAAGTCGCGCTCTGGGTGATGACCGGTGTCTCGGCGCTGGCGTGCGTACTGCTTGCTATTGGGTTCTTCCGCCCGCGCACCAAACACATTGTTGCCGGCGTTGTGGTTTACGCAGCGCTTTATATAATTGCCGTGATGGCGCTGCCCAGTCTCTTTGAAGCCTTTGTGGTGAAGCCCAATGAACTGAGCCTTGAGATGCCCTACCTGAAGCATTATATCGCCTTCACGCGCAGTGCATATAAATTGGACAATATTCAGGAAACGGCGTATCCAGCGCTCTCGGATCTGACTCCCGATGTGATCGCGAGAAATCAGGATACGATTCAGAACATCCGTCTCTGGGACTCAAGGCCACTGCTTCAGACGTATCAGCAGACGCAGGCGATTCGCCTTTATTACGAGTTTTATAACGTGAATGTGGACCGGTATCACCTTGCGGATGGCTTCCATCAGGTGATGCTCGCACCTCGCGAACTAGCGGCGCAACTGCCCTCGGAGGCGCAAACCTGGGTGAACGAGAATCTTGAGTTCACTCATGGCGAGGGAATGGTAATGAACTTCGTGTCGAACTCGACAGGCGGAGGTCTTCCAAATTATCTCCTTGAAAATGTGCCGGCCGAGTCGCAATACGGTCTTAAGGTAACCCAACCTGAGATTTACTTCGGAAACGTAGCTCCGGGGTACAAGATCGTGAACACCGGGATCAAGGAATTCGACTATCCCAAGGGCAATCAAAACGTTTATGCAAGCTACCAGGGCAGCGGCGGAATTCCAATCGACAGCATATGGAAGAGGTTCCTGTTCGCATGGACGCAGAAGAACATCAACATTCTACTTACAGGCTATCTGCGACCAGAAAGCCGGATACAGATATGGCGCGGTGTGCAGGAGCGTGTTGCGCAGGTGGCCCCCTTTCTGATTCTGGATAAGGTTCCATACGCAGTTCTGAGCGAAGGAAAGCAGTACTGGATTCAGGACGCGTATACGGTTTCTGATCGCTACCCGTATTCCAATGCGCAGACGGATGGTTCGGCACAAGGGATGAACTATATTCGCAATTCCGTCAAAGTTGTCGTGGATATGTATAACGGCACGGTATCGTTCTACATCATGGATTCCAACGATCCGCTACTGGCGATGTACCAGCGTGCATTCCCCGGTGTATTCAAGGATCTGAGCGAGCTATCTCCAGACTTGAAGAGCCATCTCCGCTATCCGGAAGATATGTTCGGGATACAGGCAGCCGAATATGAGACCTTCCATATGACAGATCCACAGGTCTTTTACAACCGGGAAGATCTCTGGGTTGCACCTCAGGAGAAGTATAACGGGTCGGTCGCGGCAATGGAGCCGTACTACATACTCATGAAGCTTCCCGGCAGCCAGCAGCTTGAGTACCTTATGATGACTCCCTTTACGCCGCAGAAGAGGGACAACATGATTGCTTGGCTGGCCGCTCGTTGCGACTTCCCGGACTACGGGAAGATGCTGTTCTACGAGCTTCCGAAAGACAAGCTGATCTTCGGACCGAATCAGATCAGTGCGATGATCGACCAGAGCACAACGATCTCTCAGCAACTTACGCTCTGGGATCAAAAAGGGTCGGGAGTCATTCGTGGCAAGCTCATCGTCATTCCGATCGAGAACTCGTTTCTCTATGTAGTTCCTCTGTATCTGAAGGCGGAAGGTACGAATTTCCCTCAACTGAAGCGGGTGATTGTTGCTACGGGAGATAAGGTTGTCATGGAGCCGACACTCGACGAAGCGCTCGCCTCGTTGTTTGGGACTGTGCCGGGACAATCTGGGCCATTACCGGGGAAACAAACTGGAGTGGAGGCGCTGCTTTCGAAAACGACGCGGGACCAAGCCGAGGCTCAACTTGCAGAAGCGCAGAAAGCAATCAACGCGCTCAAGCAGTTGCTGGCTGCTCCGGCTCAGTAGCCTTACGAACTGAAATGTCCTTGAGCGGATAGAATCCGATATCCGGAACTGGAACAGGAAACGAGCAGGATGATATGAATCCGCAAATGTTGAGAGATACCGTAAAGTCGCTTTTCGCCGATAACAAAGGTCTGCTGGCAATGGATGAGAGCACCGGAACCTGTAACAAGCGCTTCGCAAAGCAGGGTATACCGCAGACCGTCGAAGCTCGCAGAGCCTACCGCGAATTGATTGTGACCACTCCAAGGTTAGGTGAGTGCATCGGCGGCGCAATTCTCTACGACGAAACCATCCGTCAGAAGAAGAACGACGGTACGCCCTTTGTCAAGGTTCTTATTGAGGCGGGTATCACTCCAGGCATCAAAGTGGACATGGGCGCCAAGAAACTAGCGGGCCATCCAGGGGAGAAAGTTACTGAAGGCCTGGACGGATTGCGCGATCGCCTTGCGGAGTACTTTCAAATGGGGGCGCGCTTTGCCAAATGGCGCGCGGTGATTGCGATCGGCGAAGGGCTGCCGAGTTGGGGTTGCATAGAAGCCAATGCCCATGCGTTGGCTCGCTATGCGGCGCTGTGCCAGGAGGCAGGCATTGTCCCTGTGGTCGAACCTGAGGTCATCATGGATGGGGAGCATACGTTGGAGCAGTGTTGCGTGGCCACGGACGAGGCGCTGCGAACGGTCTTCAGCGAACTCTTTGCACAGCGGGTCATGCTGGAAGGAATGGTGTTGAAGCCCAATATGGTGCTTCCTGGGACGGCCTGCAAAAGTCAACCGACAATGGACGAGGTAGCCGATGCGACTGTGAACTGCTTCTTGCGGGCCGTCCCTGCCGCTGTGCCGGCGATTGCGTTCTTGTCGGGAGGCCAACCCGCGGAACTGGCTACGGCCCGTTTGAATGCGATGAATGTCAGATTCAAGTCACGGTTGCCCTGGGCATTGGCATTTTCGTTTGCCCGCGCCATCCAGCAGCCCGCGTTAGAGATTTGGCAAGGCCGCGAGACCAACGTCGCGTCGGCACAGCAGGCTTTGTATCATCGCGCACGCTGCAACCAGGCTGCGCGCCGCGGTGAATATTCTGCGACGATGGAGGCGAAATGACAGGAAACAGGCACAACCCGGAAGGAAACAGCAGTAGCGTCGGCGAGCCAGATCCGGGTCCGTATTGGCGTCGCATGCATCGTGACTGGCGCTTCTGGATAGGCGCGCTCTTTATGGCGGCCGCGCTCGCAATCTACGTTTTGAGTGGTGATCTCGCGTGGGTTCCAAATGGCCATCGGCAACCTGCGAGTCCTGCGAGTCCTGCGAATTGAATTTTCGATGATAAGAGACGGACAGCAAACAATGGGCATAGCACAGTTGTATCCTCTCCGGTTCGATCCAATCTATCAGTATCGGTTGTGGGGTGGCCGGCGCTTGTCTGGTCTACTCTCCGCGCCGCTTCCGGGCGACGGACCTATCGGCGAAGCGTGGGTGCTGAGCGATCGCACCGACCACCAAAGCCTGGTTGCGAACGGACCGCTTAAAGGTCAAACGCTTAGACAAGTGATGGAGCAGTTCGGAGAACAGCTGATGGGAAAGCTGTCTTCGCGCTTTCACCGTTTCCCACTACTGCTCAAGTTTCTCGACGCGCACGAGATGCTTTCTGTTCAGGTACATCCCAGTGACGCGCACCCAGATCTGATTCCAGCGGGCGATACGGCAAAGACCGAAGCATGGGTTGTGATTGAAGCTGAAAAGGGAAGCCATATCTATGCTGGCCTGAAGCCGAGCACAACTGCCGGCAATCTGCGGCAGTTTCTCGCCGATGGAACCGTTGCGGACCACCTTGTGAGCATTGTCCCGAAGCCGGGTGATGCAGTATTCATTCCAGCGGGAACCGTGCATACGCTGGGCAATGATGTTGTGGTTTTCGAGGTTCAGCAGAATAGCGATCTGACATTTCGACTTTACGATTGGGGTCATATCGACCCGGAGACCAAGGAGCCGCGGCCGCTCCAAGTGGATCAGGCCTTTGCCTGCATCGAGTTTGGAGCGAGCGATAGTGGCCTAGTCGCGGCCCGCGTGGAGACCACCGTCCCTGTTGAGCGAGAGGGGCTCTTCGATTGTGATGCGTTCCAATTGTGGCGATTGCTTGGGCAGGACCCGTTCCCCGTCGGAGAGAGGGCTGAGCCTCACGTTTTGGTTTGCATTGCGGGCGAAGGCCAGGTCATGCACAATGGCACTCCCTACGCGGTTGGGAAGGGAGATGTTTGGCTCTTGCCGGCGGAAGCCGGAGAGTGTGCGTTTCAACCCAGTGGAGAAGTGACTCTGCTGGAGATCGCGATTCCTTGATGGTACAAGAAATTATCCGTGCAACAGGATCTCGGGTTCGGAGATGAATGAAAAAGCTCATCGTGTTCGATTTGGACGGCACACTCGCGCCCAGCAAGTCGTCGCTCGCTCCACAGACTGCGGCGCTGCTGCGTGACCTCTTGGGCATCATCAAAGTGGCAGTGATCTCTGGAGGAGCGTGGGCTCAGTTTGAAAAGCAGCTTCTTACCGATCTTCCCCAGGGCACTCTCCTCGCGAATTTGTCTCTTCTTCCAACCTGTGGAACAAAGTTCTTTCAATACAACGGAAAGTGGGGGGAGCTTTATTCAGAGGATCTGACAGCGGAGCAAAGAAAGAAGATCATCGACTCTCTGAGCAAAGCGGCGTATGAAACGGGCTATCACGCTGAAAAGGTGTGGGGGAAGGTGATTGAGGACCGGGGAAGCCAAGTCACATTCTCCGCATTGGGTCAGCAAGCTCCATTGGCCGAAAAGATAAAATGGGATGCCGATTTCGCCAAACGAAAGAAGATCACAGCGGTCCTGAAGAAACTTATCCCGGAGTTTTCCATTCGCATGGGCGGCGCAACTTCAATTGATGTGACAAAGCCCGGCATTGACAAAGCCTACGGCATAGCAAAGCTACGGGACACTCTCCACCTTTCCTTGGAAGAGATGGTTTACATCGGGGATGCATTATTTCAGGGTGGGAACGATTATCCCGTGGAACAAGCCGGTGTCGTGTCGATCCCTGTAAAAGGGCCTGACGATACCAACCTGGTAATCAAGACTATCCTTGCTTGCCTGGGTGACAAGTGAGCCTGTCAGATGGAGCAAGCGGGCGAGGAGACACGATGAGTGGATTCAAGCTGCAGCGCCTGGGAATGATCATGGAGCCGGAGCCCGGCAATCCCCAAGAAGTCGAAGGCGTCCTGAATCCGGCTGCAGTTCGTGGCCGTGACGGCGAGCTCTACCTCTTCCCACGTCTGGTCGCGAAAGGAAATTACTCGCGCATTGGCATCGCACGAGTGCGATTCAATGTTGATGGCGATCCTGTAGGCGTCGAACGGCTCGGAATCGCACTGGAGCCGGAAGCCGATTATGAGCGGCGTCCCGCTGGCGGCGGAGGCTGCGAGGATCCTCGCATCACTTTCGTGGAACCGCTCAAACGTTACCTGATGACCTATGCGGCATTCTCGCCCGATGGCCCGCGGATCGCTATGGCCGAATCGGAGGACCTCTTCCGCTGGAAGCGTCTCGGACTCGCAACCTTTGCTCTGTGGCACGGTATCGAATTGGCTGACGTGGATGACAAAGATGCAAGCCTCTTCCCTGTCGCCATACCTGACTCCTCTGGGCACCTGGAACTAGGGATGCTCCATCGTCCGCTCTTTTCCGGCACTAGACCAGAGGAAACAGCTTGCCACCCTGCATCCCGTGAGGTGGATCTCGATCGGGAGAGCATCTGGATTTCCTATTGCCCGGCAGCCTTGAAGAGCCGCGCACCGGATCGCTTGGGCCAGTTTACTTCTCATCACCGATTGGCAACTCCGGTGTCCGAGTGGGAGCGGCTCAAGATCGGCGCGGGAACGCCGCCTATTCTGACGAAACATGGCTGGCTGATCGTTTATCACGGCGTGAGCGGATTGCCGGTTGCTGGTGGTGGTCATCCTCTGTGCTACTCGGCCGGAGTGATGCTGCTTTCAAAGCAACATCCGCGATTGATCCGATACCGCTCGGTTGAGCCGGTGTTGACGCCGGTGCTTCCGCAGGAACGCGATGGGACGGTCGCCAATGTCGTGTTCCCCACGGGCATTGACCGGCGCGACGATCTTGGCACACCTGATCGTTTCGACGTCTACTATGGGATGGCCGACAAACGGATTGGTGTGGCGCGCCTTGACTTGCCGGAACATATACCGGCAGAGGCGGTCGCGGACGCGCCTGAGGCAAAGGTATAGATCGCTGGTTATTGAGGAATCAAGAACTCGAAGGATACCCCTTCAAATAGGCCGACGGGAGGATAGCTGATGAAAAAACAACTGGGATCGCCTGCGCATTTATGGATATAGGCGGCGTTCTTCTGATCGATGGATGGGATCACCTGGCGCGCAGACGGGCGGCGAAGAACTTCAAACTCGAGTGGGCCAAGATGGAGGAACGCCATGGCCTCACGTTCGAAATCTTCGAGGAGGGCAAGATCACGCTGGACGAGTATTTGAGCCTAGTTGTGTTCCACCAAAGGCGGACCTTCACGCGCAATCAGTTTCGGCGCTATATGTTCGTGCAGTCGAAGGCCTTCCCGGAGATGATCGAGCTTGTCGCTGAACTTAAGCTGAAGCTTGGGTTGAAGATAGCGATCGTCAGCAATGAAGCACGTGAGCTGAATGCATATCGGATCGACAGGTTCAGCCTGGATAGGCTGGTTGACTGCTTCATATCCTCTTGCTTCGTTCACATTCGCAAGCCCGACGCAGATATTTATAGGCTTGCTTTAGATATAGCTCAAGTGCGGTCCGCGCGGGCTGTCTTCATCGACAATACCTCGATGTTCGTTCAGATCGCTGAGGGCGTGGAAATTCATGGCATTCTTCATACAGACTGCCAATCCACGCGTGCCAAGCTATCCCATCTCGGACTGAATGCCGAATGAACCGTGGGATGTAAGGCTCGCGTACGATACCCCAACCCAGCCGATTTCATCGCAGGTTGGAAACCGCATCCGCACTGGTAATTTCGTAATTCTGGTATTGAATCGTCAATACGGCACGTCCCGCAAAACGGATATTGGTTATGCAATGGTTGCGTGCAGGGAGCCAGAAGTCCCCCACTTTCATGTATATTTCGTCGATTTCGCTGTGCTTCGTCCAGAACGAAGGATTCTTGGCAGGCTGGGCCTCTAGCCGGGTTACAGCAAAGTCCCTAGCGTCCACCCAGATTCGGCCGCGGTATAGAAACTTTCCATTCGTTCTTGGCTTGACGCCGAGAATATACATTGAGCCGGATGGCTTACTGTCGTATCCGACCAGAGTGAAATCATAATTATCCCTGTTCAGAGCCGTGCGCTTCTGAGCCTCCACCCCGAGCGCTTCCTGTTCGGCCTGTATGAGCTTCTTGAATACCGTGCCGATAATCAGCTTCGATCCAGTGGAGGATCGAATCGTGAATTCTTTCGCTCCGGGTGATTGGTACTTTAGATCCACGATCATCTCCGCGCTGCGAGTGCCCCCAGTTCCGTGGTATTGCAACAGGTATTGTCGTGTTCCTTGGTAAGCATGCAGCGCATGAGCGCGCTCGATGTTCATCACTAAAAGGTTGTCTACGACTTGTTCTCCGCTGAGCGGTGCGTTCCCAATCGCAGCGGAAGCAACGGGTTGCTGCGAACTTGCGCGTACTTGTACCCATGGAGAAGAGACCAGAAGCGCTGCGATAAACAGGATGGAAGGGAAAGACACCTGTGCCCCTGTTGCGATGCATCTTCTATCGTCCTTTCCATGACATCTCATAGCGTCACCTTCTTCGAGTTCAACCCGTCAAGTGCTGACCTGCAGACAAGATATTCGTCATCAATATCTGAAGCCATGCTCGGAGGCTTTTTGTGTTTAGCAATCATGAAGTGGTGGCCTCGTCGGCAACATCCCAAATCGCTGGTGCTTCTCATGATCGTGTTAGAACTTTGACCGCCTGTTAGTCGTAGCGGGACCTTTGTCTTCATGGTCGCAATGTAGCAATACGATGGACCGGGGATTGACGCGGTAGCTCGACCCTCCCACGCGGGATCCTTTCGCTCCTTCGACAATGTCGCCCTGGCTAGGCAGATAGGTGTCCATGAAGCGAAGCCAGCCCCCACTTGCGCCGTCAGCGACGGGCGGAAGTGCAAATTCCAACGGCTTCCAGTATGCGTTGATAGCGACGTAACGCACCTGCGTGCCGGCGAGATTATGCAGGGACAACGCTAGACTATGAGAGTTGCTGCCCCAGTCTGGCTTTCCAATTTCGACGCCATGCCACTCGATGCGGCTTTTGCTCAGGTAGTCATCGAGTGTTGTTTGTCCATCTTTTCCCTTCTCATCAAAGTGGAGGCGCAGATGAATCATTTGCCGCACAAAGCGTAGAACGTCGGCGTTGGTCTGACAAAGGCTCCAGTCGAACCAACTGGTTTCGTTATTCTGGCAATATGCATTGTTGTTCCCGAGCTGGGTTCGGCACACTTCATCTCCCATGAGCAACATCGGCGTCCCGACGGAGAGCAGAGTGAGCGCGAGAAGATTCCTGATCTGCTGCATCCGCAAGTGCTTGATTCCTTCATTGGCTGTCGAGCCTTCTATACCGCAGTTCCAGCTCAGATTCGCATTTGTGCCATCTTTGTTCGACTCGCGATTTGCCTCATTGTGCTTCGTGTTGTATGAGACAAGATCGTTGAGCGTAAATCCGTCGTGGCAAGTTACGAAGTTGATACTCTGTCCGGCAGGCCGATCGTATTCTTGGTACAAATCGGGACTTCCCGTGATTCGCTCTCGGAGCTTTAAAGTCGTATTCTCGTCACCCTTGACAAAGCTACGGATGTCATCACGATATTTCCCATTCCATTCCTTCCACTTATCTTGACCAAAGCTGCCAACCTGATATAGACCGCCTGAGTCCCATGCCTCAGCAATGAGTTTCGTTCCTGCGAGGACTGGATCGGAGTCGATCTCCCAAACGATAGGAGGGTTCAGCATGGGCTCGCCCGATTCGTTGCGCGAAAATATCGATGCCAGATCGAAACGGAAGCCGTCCACGTGCATCTCTGAAGCCCAGTGCCTTAGACTGTCGAGAATCAGGCGCTTCACAACGGAATGATTGGCCTTGAGAGTGTTACCTGCCCCAGTGTAGTTTGCATATTTGGCCCTATCTTTCTCCAGTATGTAGTAGAAGCTGTTTTCAAGCCCACGGAAACAGAGTGTTGGCCCATTCTCGTCGCCTTCACCGGTGTGGTTATAGACAACGTCCAGAATTACTTCGATGCCGGCCCGATGCAACGCTTTCACCATGGTTCGAAACTCATCCAAGCAGACGAGTGGGTCATTACAGGTGGAATATCCGAGATGGGGCGCAAAGAAAGACACAGGCCCATAGCCCCAGTAGTTCTCAAGTCCGGGTGCAGCATCTTGAGGGTCATACTGGAACACAGGCAAGAGTTCGACAGCTGTGATTCCGAGATACTTGAGATAGGGGATCTTCTCGATGAGTCCGAGATACGTACCTCTTTTGTCTTTGGCAACGCCCGAATTTGGGTGACGAGTAAATCCAGCTACATGCATTTCATAGATCACTGTCGCGCGAAATGAATGCTTAAGCGGTCGATCTTCCTCCCAGTCAAAAGCTCTCAAGTCGGCAACAACACTTTTCATTGAAGTCGCTGCGTTGTCTCCGGGATGGCTCGCAGCGGAACGATCATAGTGTCGGCCGACGGAGACGCTCTTGCCGTATGGGTCAATCAGCACTTTGTGGCAGTCAAACCGATTTCCGTCAGACGCCTCGCCAGGACCATCGACGCGGTATCCGTACAGTTGCCCGACCCCGATTCCGGGGACAAAGATGTGCCAGTAATGAGAAGTGCGATCGGTTGTTGGATTGAGCTTTATGACTCTGGCCGGTTGTTGGGCGTCAGCGTGATCAAAGAAAACGATCTCTACTTGCGTGGCGTGGGCAGAGAAAATGCTAAAAGTTACGCCGGAGGCAGTTAACGTTGGACCCAGTGGGTAGGTATAACTTGCGCCTTTGCCTGGAACGGCAGAAGCATAAGGGGCGGCGGAGTTCCGAACTGAGTCCATCTTGTCCTCCTTGTATCCTCGATTGCGGATTTGCCCTGACATGACTCAATGTTGCCAGGCAATCTGGTCTGCTTCGAGCGGCACGAGAGCATTGAGATGATGGGGGACGATACGAGTGGTATAGTCGCTTGCGGAGCGTGTTGCGGAGACCTGAGCTGAATAAGTGTATGAGTCTGGCGTATCTGGACTAGGTCCGGATGGGTTCATGACCTCGAAACAAACGGACTTCCCTTGAACCGGATCTGCGTAAAGTTCGACTTGTAGTTGATCGCGCGTGAGGGCGCCTGTAGAAATCTCGACCCGAAAGAAATGCTGGCCGTCGTGTGTCTCAATTCCCACGGCGCCAAAACGTACCGTGCTCCAATGCCGTTCAAGGTCCTGCTTCGATTGGAGCAGACTCGAGCCGACCGCACCATCGTTTGCCGCACGATCGCGATAGCGCGACGCCGCAGGCAGATAATGACTCTCGGTGTATTCGCGGATGGCGCGCGGCGCAGAAAACTCTGGCGTGAGCCGCGCCATGCTCTCGCGAATGCGTCCCAGCCACCTGCTCGGCATGCCGGACTCATCGCGCTCGTAGAACTCCGGAATCACCTCGGCTTCCAGCAGGGTATACATAGTGTCTGCTTCTTTGGCATCCCAGCCTGGGTCTTCGCCATGTTCCTGACCGTCCCCGATGGCCCAGCCAACTTCGGACGAATAAGCCTCTGCCCACCAGCCGTCTAACTCGGAGAGATTGAGCCCGCCATTGACAAGAACCTTCATGCCACTAGTCCCGCAGGCCTCCCATGGACGGCGAGGTGTATTGATCCAAAGATCGATCCCCTGAACCAGCTCCTGGGCCAACATCATGTCGTAGTCGTTGAGGAAGACCACGCGTCCTTTAACCTCGGGGCGCTTGATGAAATCTTTCCACTGCTTGATAAGCTCCTGTCCAGGAAGATCCTGAGGATGAGCTTTTCCCGCAAGGATTAACTGAACAGGACATCGTGGATTGGAGAGCAGCCGTACCAGCCTTTCGGTATCGTGCAAAAGAAGATTGGGACGCTTGTAAGTGGCAAAGCGCCGCGCAAATCCCAGGGTCAGCACATTTTCATCGAAAGTACCTGCGGCATTTGACGGATCTGCACCTTCCGCAGCGAGTTGGCACTCGTACCGCTTCCGCATCCGCGCGATCAGGCCTTTTCGCCCGGCTGTTCGTAATTGCCAGAGTTCCTGATTGGAGATGTGGCGAATGTCATCTTCGACGGGGTGATCTCCGCGCCAACGCTTCTGGCCGCAGGCGGAGGTCCAAGACGCATCGGCTTCGGCAGAATCCCAGGTGGGCACATGAATGCCGTTGGTTACGGATCCTATTGGGACTTCGAGTTGCGGCCAATGAGCAAACAAGGTTTGGAAGATATGCCTGCTCACTTGTCCGTGGAGCTTGCTGACGCCATTGATCTGGCCGCTGCCGCGGACCGCGAGATAAGCCATGTTGAAAGGCTCTGACGTGTCTTCCGGATTCTGCCTTCCCATGGCCAGCAGATCGTCCACTGAGATGGCGAGTTCATCCACTGCGTAGTGGCTCAGATACGTGCGAATGAGCCTTGGATCCAAGCGGTCAAAGCCAGCACTGACGGCGGTATGCGTGGTGAATACATTCCCGGCTCGCGTGATATTCATGGCAAGATCGAAAGGCTTCTTGTGATCCTCCATGTACGACCGGGCGCGTTCGAGCACCGCGAATGCCGCGTGACCTTCGTTGAGGTGACAGACCTCAGGCGTGAGACCCAAAGCTCGCAACAAGCGCCATCCGCCAATGCCGAGGACAATCTCCTGCTTCAGGCGCATCTCCGCGTCTCCACCGTATAGCTCACTGGTGATTCCGCGATGAGCCGCAGTATTGGCAAAGTCGTTGGTGTCGAGGAGATACAGCTTTGTTCTCCCTACTGACACCTCCCAGCAGCGAAGCCAAATCCTTGAGCCGGGAAGTTGAATTTGCAACCGTAACCACTCACCATTCGGCTGTCGCAGCGGCCTGATGGGCAACTGCCCTGGATCATTGACTGGATAGAGTGCCTGCTGCCGGCCTTCCGAATCGAAATCCTGACGGAAATATCCCTGGCCATAGAGCAGGCCAACTCCCACGACTGGAACCCCCAGGTCGCTGGCAGCCTTCATCTGGTCGCCGGCTACGTTGCCAAGGCCGCCTGAGTAGATGGGCAGCGCTTCGCTCAGCATGAACTCCATGCTGAAGTATGCGATCGTGGACAGTGCGGCACCGGGATGCTTGTGTTGGAACCATGCGTCTGTCCGATAGGATTCCCTATTCTTCTGAAGCAGAGTGTCGAGACGATGGCGGAACTCCACATCGCCCAATGCAGTCTTGATCTTTTCTTGAGAAACCGTCCGCAAGATGACCCATGGATTTTGCGTGGTTTCCCAGAGTTCCTTGTCGAGCGCTTTCCACAACTCGTCTGCGGCATGGTTCCAAGACCAGTGGAGATTGAGCGCCAACTCAACCAGCGCATCGATACCATCAACCTTTAACCAATCGAATGGTGCCTTGGGATCGTTCAATGTCCTCTCCTAAGTGCCTGAGTCCAGGTAGCGGAGGCAGTGATCGCAAATCTCTTACGATAATTTCCTCCGCCTCGATTTCAACTAGATGAAGTCTAACTGTCGGTGAACATAGCCTTCTCTGGATGCCCCTTGGCCAGTGGAGCCGGTGCGGCGGCATCGCTGAAGTCTTTCGTCCACTGCCAGTTCCGGATCTCCGGCATATCTTCCAGGTGTTCGCGGATATAGTCGTGATGGCGTTGCAATTCCTGGTTGAAGAAGTTGATGGCATTCCCGGCCTGCAAACGGAGGCGAGGGATATGCTTCAATGCGTCGAGCGCAAGGTGGAAGCGGCTCATTTCATTAAGAACCACCATGTCGAATGGCGTGGTGGTCGTTCCGTGGTCCATATAGCCATGGACGTGGAATCGAGACTCATTGGAGCGTCCATGAACCAGGGTATGAATGAGCCAGCGATTATTGTGGAAGGCGAAAATCACCGGCGCCTTCTCAGTGAAGAGCGCGTTGAACGACATTTCGTCCAACCCGTGCGAATGCTTGTCAGGAAACATCAGAGTCATTAAATCCACAACGTTGACGACGCGCACCTTGATGCCTGGCACGTGCTTCTGTAACAGCCACGAGGCTGCGCAGATCTCGATGGTCGGCACGTCGCCGGCGCAGGCAAGCACAACATCTGGCTCGCCCCCTCCGTCGTTGGTTGCAAACTTCCATGTGGACGCGCCGCGTGAGCAATGCTCGAGAGCCTCGTCCATATTCAACCATTGGAGCTGCGGCTGCTTGCCGCAGGTGACGACATTCACGTAATTGCGGCTGCGCAGGCAATGGTCGAAGACGCTCAGCAGGCAGTTGGAGTCCGGTGGATAATACACGCGGATCACTTCACTCCTACGTGCCAACGCATTGTCTACGTACCCGGTAGCCTGATGGCTGAAGCCATTGTGATCGTTGCGCCAGGCATGACTTGTGAGCAAAACATTGAGGGACGCGAGCGGCCTGCGCCAGGGGAAAGCTTCGCATTGCTCCAGCCATTTGGCATGTTGCGTCGTCATGGAATCAACCACCTGCGCGAATGCCTCGTAAGAGGACCACATGCCATGGCGCCCTGTAAGCAGGTAGCCTTCGAGCCATCCCTGGCAAAGATGCTCGCTCAGTACCTCCATCACGCGGCCTTCCGGACCCAGTTCATCGTCGATCGAGACGATTTCGGCCATCGAACACCGCTTTGTGGCCTCGAAGATGGAGTTCAGACGATTGGAATTCGATTCATCGGGGCAAAACATGCGAAAGTTTGTCGGATTCATTTTGAAGATGTCGCGGAAGAAATCTCCAAGCTTGCGTGGAGCCTCGGCCAAAACCTGACCGGGGCCGGGGATTTCAAGCGCATAATCCGTGAAGTCGGGCAGCGCCAGGGTGATCAACTCGCGTCCACCATTCACATGGGGATTGCCTCCCATGCGTCGGTTGCCTACGGGCGAGAGAGCCGCTAACTCGTCGATGAACTTCCCGTTCGCGTCGAACAGTTCCTCGGCTTTGTAACTCTTCATCCAGGCTTCGAGGATTTTCAGATGTTCAGGATTGTCCTTGACCGATGCAAGCGGGACTTGGTGCGCACGGAATGTGCCTTCGATGGGGGTGCCATCCACTTCCTTGGGGCAGGTCCATCCCTTCGGCGTGCGGAATATGATCATGGGCCAGACGGGCTGCTTTTTGAATCCGCTTTTACGAGCCTGCTGCTGAATTCCCCGAATCTCGGCGTAGCAATCTTCAAGGGTTTGGGCCAACAGTTGATGTACGACCTCCGGGTCATCGCCCTCTACAAAGTAAGGCTTGTAACCCCGACCCACATAGAGGGCCTTCAAGTCTGCGTCGCTGGTGCGTCCCTGGGCGGTTGGCCCGGAGATCTTGTAGCCGTTTAGGTGAAGGATCGGCAGAACCGCGCCGTCCCGCACCGGATTGAGGAAGTTGACCGACTTCCAAGTGCCTTCCAGTGGGCAAGTCTCGGATTCCCCGTCGCCAATCACGCAGGCAACGATAAGATCTGGATTGTCGAAGGCTGCACCAAATGCATGAACCAGTGAGTAGCCAAGCTCGCCGCCTTCGTGCATCGAATTCGGGACGTGTGGCCCGCAATGGCTTGGGACGCCGCCCGGCGTCGAGAACTTGCGGAACATAAGCCGCAGGCCGTCTTCATCGTGTGTGATCTCAGGGTGAACCTCGGTGTATGTGCCTTCCAAATAAGAACAGGCATTCAGCGAAGGACCTCCGTGTCCCGGACCTGAAATGTAAATAACGTCCGCATCATGCTCTTTGATGAGCCTGTTCAGATGAATGTAGATGAAGTTCTGTCCAGGCGAAGTTCCCCAGTGACCAAGCAGCCTTGGCTTGATCTGTTCTGCCTTGAGCGGCGAGCGAAGGAGGGGATTGTCAAAGAGGTAGATCTGGCCGATGCAAAGATAGTTTGCCGCACGCCAGTAGCGATTCATCTTGTCCAGCATCTCAGGCGAGAGTGGTCCCTTGGGCTTTGGGGCTCTCTCTTCGTTCTTACCGTCGGCCGCAACCGCGGTCGACAGACTCACGTCGAATATGAAGCCGGATGAATTGCCAAACTGGTCGAAGTTCTTGCTAAGTGATTGGGGGATGTCATCCTGATCGGCGTTGATTGGGAGTTTCTCGGTGGCCATATTGAATGTTCCTTTCCATTTCTCCGCAACTTATAACAGCGCGGTGGGGGGCTGTCATGGTTTTCTTGGGTCTGCTTGCGATGGATCTCCGGCGTTATTTCGCCAGCAGCCTTTTGATTGCGAGCAGTTCGAGACGCCGCTTTGCTGTTGTCTTGGGATACGCCATCTTGAGTTCCCCCAGTGCATCAAGAACGATCTGGGAGACGATGAGCCGCGCGTTCTCCTTATCGTCGGCGGGGACGACGTACCAAGGCGCATGGTGGGTGCTTGTCTCACGGAAGCAGTCTTCGTACGCCTTCATGTAATGCTTCCAGTATTTCCTCTCGTGAATATCAGAGGTACTAAATTTCCAGTTCTTGTCTGGTTCATCGATGCGCGCTAGAAATCGCTTCCGTTGCTCCTCGTAAGACAGATGCAGAAATATCTTGACGATTTGCGTGCCGTTACGATGAAGGTGCTTCTCCAAGTCCGCGATGGATCCATACCGCTGCTCCCAAATGTTCTTCTCGTCGCGCAGCTCCTCGGGAAGCCCTTGGCTGCGGAGAATCTCCGGGTGCACTCGAACGACCAACACTTCCTCGTAATAGGAACGGTTGAAGATGCCGATCCGGCCGCGCTCGGGTAGACGGCATGTGGTGCGCCAAAGAAAATCATGATCGAGTTCCTCGGCGCTCGGCTGCTTGAAGCTGAAAACTTCACAACCCTCTGGATTGACCCCGGACATGACGTGCCGGATGGCGCCGTCCTTGCCAGCGCCGTCCATGCCCTGAAAAATGAGCAGCAACGCATAGCGGTGAGACGCGTAATGAAGGTGCTGCAGCGAACTCAGCTTCTCCATGTGTTCTTGCAGGAGTTCCTTATACTGCTTCTTCGACTTCGCATAGGGATCGACAATAGTCGGCCATTTGCCGAGGTCGACCTTCTTGCCTGACGGCACGCGGAAATCGGTTGAGCTGATTTTTATATTCAATGTTTCGGTCATGGCCGCCTCGTTGCTCGTGTCTAATTATTTGTGGGTTTCATGTTCCTCAAGTTTCCGATCCGCCTTCTCCCAATCCTGAACGGTTTGAACGTCCTCGCGCCCTAGCTCCTCGTAGAGTTCATGGACTCGCTTGACGAGATGTGGCGTCACATCAGGCTGTGGCTTGTCTTTGGATTCAGGCTTAGGCTCGACCTTGTCTTCCGGCTTCGGCTCAGCCTTGGTTTCAGGCTTTGGCTCGTCAGCTTTGGCTTCCGGCGTAGGTGCAGCTTTTTCTTCAGGCGCAGGTGCGTCAGCCTTGGCCTCGGGCTTCGGCTCGACCTTGGCTTCGGGCGTCGGCGCAGCCTTGGCTTCATCATTCCGAATCTCCTGCTCCGCCTTCTTCCAGTCCTGAGCTGCTGTACCGTCGTTGCCGGCTCGCTTCCCGTAGAGTTCGTAGGCCCGCGCAGCGATCTGTGGTGTCAAATCAGACGTCGCCTTGGCTTCGGCGGGCTTCGGCTCCTCAGCTTTGGGTGCGGGCGCAGGTGCGTCAGCTTTGACCTCAGGCTTCGGCTGGTCAGGCTTTGGCTCGTCAGCTTTGGCTTCAGGCTTAGGCTCGACCTTATCTTCCGGCTTCGGTTCAGCCTTGGCTTCAGGCTTCGGCTGCTCAGCTTTGGGTGCAGGCGCAGGTGCGTCAGCTTTGACCTCAGGCTTCGGCAGGTCAGGCTTTGGCTCGTCAGCCTTGGCTTCAGGCTTAGGCTCAGCTTTGGTTTCAGGCTTCGGCTCGGCCTTGGTTTCGCCCTTGGTCTCGGCCTTCGGATCGACCTTGACGGGATCGAAAATCCTATACGCGAGCAGTTTCACGCGATCATTGACAAGGGCCCAAACCAGAGCGTAGCCCCAGACGAACGCTGCCCACTTCCACCCCAGAGGCGCCATGAAGAGCCCGTAAACCGCAATCAGCGTTGCAACGGTCTGTGTGCCAAGCACCGCTATCCACAGAATCTTTGCGGGACGGATCGACCAGAATGGGCCGCGTGTGCGCGTGAGGAAGATCGTGAGATGCCCGGCCACGGAAAGCTTGAGGTACATGAGTGTCTGGACGGTCAAGCGGTCCATGTGGAAGACGCGCTCGCCCAGATAGAACAAGAGAAATGCGGCAACAACGCCAATTACTCCCAGCACGGTAGAGATGGACAGCACAAGCCGCATGTTCCACGATTCCGGCTTGTTTCTATACAGGACGTTGTCATAGGCAATCGACAGAATCGCCCCGTCGTTGAGCAGTGCAATTATCACGATCATCACTGCGGTGACGGGATAGAAGTTGAAGACCAGAATGGCCAGCGTCATGAAGAACAGTACGCGCAGCGTCTCCGCGATCCGGTAGATGGCGTAGCTGTTCATGCGCTGGAAGATGCGGCGGCTCTCCTTGATCGCGTCGATGATGACGGAAAGTCCGGACGTGAGAAGGACGATAGAAGCTGCCGCTCTGGCTGCGTCGGTTGCGCCGGAGACGGCAATGCCGCAGTCGGCCTTTTTCAACGCAGGCGCGTCGTTCACGCCATCGCCGGTCATGCCGACGATGTGGCCACAGGACTGCAATACGTCTACGATATGAAACTTGTGCTCAGGGAAAACCTGCGCGAAGCCGTCAGCCTTTTCGATCTCCTCAGTTACCTGCGGCGTCTCCTTCTTCTTTGTATCGCCAAGCGCATTGGCGTCCAGGATATTGACGCCCAGGCCCAGTTCTTTTGAAGTTTCACGGGCAATGGCAATTTGATCGCCCGTCACCATCTTGATCTTCACGCCCATTTGGAAGGCGTTGGCGATGGTTTCCTTGGCATCCGCGCGCGGCGGATCGAACAAGGGCAATATGCCGACAAACTTCCATTTGCCTTGCTCATCGGCTCTGGCAACGCCCAGAGAGCGGAAGCCACGGCCGGCAAAGTCAAGAATTGCCTTATTCGCCGCTGTCTTGACTTCGGCGACATTGGTCGCCATCTGCAGAATGACCTGCGGCGCTCCCTTTGCTACAAAGAACTGTTTCCCGTCCGGCCCTTTGACGGTAGCTTCCGTGCGTTTGTGCACCGGATCGAAGGGCATAAAGTGAAGCACCTGGCAGCTCTTCAGTTCCTTGTCATCCTTTACGCCGCCAATTACCGCCAGGTCGATGGTGTCCTTGTCTTCCGCGCGGGAGGCGAGCGCGGCCCAGAGAACGACGTTCGCAGCAGCAATTCCGTCAATGCAGAAGGGATCGCTCAGTGTGAGTTTGTTTTGCGTAAGTGTGCCGGTCTTGTCCGAGCAGAGAACGTCTACGCCGGCCAGTTCCTCAATGGCTGACAGACGGGTTACAATCGCTTCCTTCTTGGCCAGCAGGCGTGCCCCAACTGCCATGGTCACCGACAGGACAGTTGGCATGGCGACGGGGATGGCGGCCACCAGGAGTACCAGGCAGAATTCCAGCGTGGTGAGGACCTTGTCCCCGCGGAAAAGGGCGAAGACAAGAATCAAGGCGACCAGTGCTACCGCCAAAACGATCAGGTAGTCGCCGATCTTCATCACTGCCTTCTGGAAGTGACTGACGGTATGAGCCTCCTGCACCAGTTGCGCGGTCTTGCCAAAGTAGGTGTTCGTGCCGGTGGCATACACAATAGCGTCGATTTCGCCCTGACGGATGATGGAGCCGGAATAGACCGCGCCGCCTGGCTTGGCGGTGACGGGCAACGACTCGCCAGTCAAAGCGGACTGGTCTACCTCAATCGAATCGCCATCGAGCAAGCGCGCATCGGCCGGAACGATGTCTCCCAACCGTAGACGGATGACGTCGCCGGGGACCAACTCGCTCGCTTTGGGATCCTCCCACTTGCCATCTCGCTTGACCTTGGCTTTGATCGCTAAACGAGCTTTGAGAGCGGCAATGGCATTCCCCGCCTGATGCTCTTCCCAAAATCCAACGAGGGCGTTAGACAAAAGCAGCACAAGGATGACGAAGAAATCGAGCCAGTGTTGGACAATCCCGGAGAGGATCACGGCAGCTTCAATCATCCACGGAATCGGGCCCCAGAAGTAGGAGAGGAACTTCAGGTATTCGTTGGTCTTCCTTTCCTCGATCTGGTTCGGCCCATACTGCGCCTGGCGCTTCACGGCCTCGGCTTGAGTGAGTCCATCTGCCGAAGCCCCGAGCTTTTTCATCAGCTCAGGCATGGGAAGCGACTTCAGATCATTCTTGTCATCCTTCGGCGATGGCTTGGACTCCGGCTTATCTGCATTGGGCGCCGGCTTCGATTCAGGCTTCGACTCGGGCTTATCTGGATTCGTTGTCACGATGGCTGTTCTCCTGTTTTTTCTCCATCCGCCAGGCGCCTATCTCGGAAAGGCGCCGGAACTCGCTGCACAGGCATTGAAGAAGGCTCATTGGAGCCTTTTGGATTCCCAAGATGCGGGCGCATTCACCCAGCAAGCCGTCCAGGTATTCCAGACAGGTTCCTTCAAGAAGTATCAGTTCACGTAGACACGGACGCTGTGCCGTTTTGCTCAAGAATGGCCGAGCGGCCACTCACCTGGAGGGTTGTGCAGAGGACCGTTCGCGAAACTGAGGTCCGTTGGGACGAGTACGGAGAGTTGCGGCAGCATGGACAAGTCTTTGCACTTTGAATCGGCCCTAAAGGGAGAGGGAGATCCCCCGCCTTTGGCGGGGTGGCAGTAGCAGTTGTACGCCGTGCATGATTGACAGCTTGGAGGTGAAAGTCCTCTTCACATCCAGATGGGGAGAAGTGATAGCGAAGCGCAAGGGCGTCATCGCGAGGTGGGGTCTGAAGGAAGCGTGGAGCAAAG
>Ga0224527_1000124_pt1 | contig 58616 bp, 67 predicted proteins | sample CBST0metaG_FD_179882 | JGI IMG/M metagenome (GOLD analysis project Ga0224527, IMG submission 179882) | Peat soil microbial communities from Stordalen Mire, Sweden - C.B.S.T0 | ecosystem: Environmental > Terrestrial > Soil > Wetlands > Peat | place: Sweden: Norrbotten County, Stordalen Mire...
TTCATCAGCAATACGAATTGAACCTACATCGTTATTCTCTATTTTTTCAATACGCTCTCGTTTTTCCATTCACAGACCTCCAATCCAGATACTTCCTATGTAAGATCTATTATATCGTTTCTATTACATCATTACTAGTATAACAAAACTTTTCCATCTTTACAAATAAGCATCTCAATAAATATCATTTCTAATCTATACAAAGAAAACTTGGCTTATGCCAAGTCTAAGCAACTTTAGGGTTTAGCACTAATTGAAATATTTTCAATTTTAACACCCGAGACACGACTGATCACATCTGCAATTTGGATAACCTCTTCACGGGATAGAGAATTGGATTTGATGATGGCATTGACTGAATCATCCCTGATAAATACCAAAGAATCTGTAAAACCTCGCGCTTTTATTAAACTTTCCATTTCAGTTTCTTTTTGCTTTTCCATAATCATTTTTAATACAATGTCCTGAGCATGAGTTCTTGCATCATCACTTTGGGCCTGCTTAATGCTTTCCCGTAGTAAATCGGAGCGTTCGCTACGAATTTTTTCACGTTCTAATCGATATTCAATAAAAAAATCGGGGCTGTTAGCAGGTATCACCTGTTCCACAGTAACGGGGCTAGCTACTTGCATCGCGGTAGTACGATCGACTCTCGCCTGCAATAAATATTCGTGCCCGAGCATCATCGTAAGCATTGCGACGATCATCAGACCTCCCATTTTTATCACCATTTTTTTGCTCACTGGGGGATAAATAACCATTTTCATTTTAGAACCTCACTTCCGCTCTGCTAATACCGTAATTTTATAGGAAGGTACGCCCAGACCAGCTTCCACCGCCTTGGTCAAATTAGCTTTCACCGTAGAATCATTTGCCCCTTCCGCAATTACCAATACTCCTTTTATCGTGGGTTTTATTTCGCGCACCACAACAGGATGGTCAACCCCATTTTCTTTCCCCATCAGAACTTGTTCACTTTCTTTTGTTTCTGTGGTAGTACGAATGCCCCCTGAATTATCTTTTTCTTGAACAACCTTACTTTCTTTCACTACATTTTTAGCATGTTCTTGAGTACTGCTATCTTCCAAGGTAATATTAACCACTACATTACCTGCACCTTTCACCTTTGCTAATATATTCTCTAACTTGCCTTCTAATGCATCTTCATAACTACTATTTTGCGGTAACTGATTTTTAACCACTTCAGTCGGAACCTCTGTTTTGGACTTTGTAGCTAAATTATCTAATATCCCACCGGATAATAGTAGGACCACGCCGAGGACGCCTACCCAAATTAACCGGGCATTGATCGTGCCGTCTTTTAACAATTTTCCAGGCCACATTTTTTTTGCCCCTGCCCGAATTGCCTCTAAATTAGTCATTGCCCCACCCCTTTACGAATGCATTTTTTTTACTGCTACGACTTCTTTTGGCAGTTGATATAACTCCGCTATTAAATTTTGAACCTTAGTTTTAAGCTCTATCGTTAGCTCTGCCGCAGGTCTGCGCTCTTCGCCAATTACGACTTCCTTAATTTGGCCTTCATGCAAAGCAACACCAGGTGTAATATAGATCTCAACACCGCGAATTTGATCCTTTACTTTACTATTGTTAGTATCCATATCAATTACTACTTTTGCATCGGCTACGCCCTCTACAGCAGTGATCATCACTTGCATCTGCTGGGCTAATTGTTTTTTATATAGTTCAGCAGATAGCTCTTCACGACCATGAGCAAAATGATTGGCATCATTCAATATTGCTGCCGAATTGGCTGAATTTCCGCTCAGAGTTGGCACTACAGAGGGAGTTAAGTGATTTTGTACGACTTCAATCACGGGGCTGAGGATTGCTAACATAATGAATAATCCCATAATAACTCGCACAAAACGTTGCATACTACTATTCGGTAATAAAACTTCTAGAAAAGAAGCAAATAATACCACAAAAATAATAGTTTTAACCCAACTGGTAAACATAACAATCATGATCAACACCTACCTCAACATCATCGCGGCACTCCCCACAGCAACAATCATGGTAATTGCTAGGAAAAACATCAAAGCAATAATTACAACTGCCCCAAATACTAATAATAAATTATTACCCATGGAATCAAGACATTTTGCCATCTTTTCGTCGCCCATAGGTTGTACCAAAGCACCCGAAATTTTTATAACCACAATTAAAGATAGCAATTTAATTAACGGATATAAACAAATCATAAATACAGTAATCACACCAAAAATTCCTACTGCATTTTTTATTAATAAAGAGGCACCCATCACTAACTCTACGGTATCAGACAAAACCTTGCCAACAACCGGCACCAAGGTTGCTGTCGCAAACTTCGCAGTACGTAGCGTTAACCCATCGGCCACGCTACCTGCTGCCCCTTGAATGGTAATCACCCCAACAAAAATCACCATCATAAAACCAAGAACCATCATACTTGCCTGTTTGAGCAAACTAGCTAAGTTGCTCAAGCGATACTTATCCGATAAAAAATTCAAACATTCAAGGGTCGCTGTCAAAAATAATAAGGGTAATACCACATCCTTAATGACCATGCTTACACTGCTAATTACAAACAGCATTAAGGGGGTTAGCAAAGCTGCTGAGGTTAATGCTCCAACCCCTGCCAACAAGGAAATCAATAGTGGCAGTAGTGCTTCCATAAATCCCACCATATACTCTACCGTTTGACTAGCCAAAGTTACAGCATTATAAAATGTTTTAAGAACAATCACTGCCATAAAAATAAAACAAACGCTATAGGCCAATAGAGAAATACTTGATTGTTCAAATGAATTTTGCAAATTTTGCAACATAGCACATAAGACCGCTAAAAATAACAGTTTCCCTAGTAAATGACTGTTAATTAATAACTCTTTAAATAAATGGTCTAGTATGGTTTGGCATATACTCTGCCAATTTAAGGTTAATCCTTTGGTAGCAATATCTTGAATACTAGCACTATTTAATAATGGAATATCGCCACTTAGCTCCTGATTTACTTTCGTTATAAACTGATTGACTTGATCAACCGATACACTCTCTACCAACTGTTTTTGAATTTCAGTATGATCGAGTGGATTTGCAAAAACAGTAACCGTGCTTATTAACAATAACAATACCATGATACATATTCTCATTTATATTCCACCTTATGGAATCAGTCTCGCAATGGTATCCAACACCAACGCAATAATTGGAATGGCCATCACCATGATCATGACCTTACCCGCAAACTCAATCTTGCCTGCTACTGCACCTTCGCCCGCATCACGACAAACTTGCGCACCAAATTCAGTAACATAGGCAATGCCAATAATTTTCAAAATCGTATTCAGATACATGGGGCTAATATTAGCCTTCTCGGCCAAATCCCGAAATAAGGTTAAAACAACATTAATCTTGCCCAGCACCATCAAGAAAATAATTGTTGCAAGGGCTAAACTTAACTGTACAGCCATCTCTGGCCGTTGTTGTTTAATAATCAAAATCAGTAGGGTCACAACAAATCCTAAACCGATAATTTGAATCATTTCCATGCGGTGCACCCCTTAGAATAACTTAAAAACATCTTGTACCGTATTGAACAAGCGGCCGAGCAATTGCACAACCCACAGTAGCACAATGGTAAAACCCGCTAACGTACACAAATGTGCCATATCCTCCTTGCCAGCCTGTTTTAACGCAGTATGAAACACCGAAACCAAGATCCCAACACCAGCAATTTTAAACAATATATCGAGATCCATTTTTCTCCTCCCCTACCAATTATCTTTTTCTCTGTTTCTAGTCGCCCCTATACTAGTAAAATCACAATGGCAAGTCCACTACAAATACCTAAGTAACGGTACATTTTAGTATTCAGATCACGCAATCTTGCTGCCTCACACTCAAACTTTTCTAACTGTTTCATAATCATTGTCAAATAATTTCCTTGTTCCTCACGATTCATAACTCCCAAATTGGCCCCCAACACGCCTAATACTTCTAGTTCTGCTTTATCAAGAAATAAGCGCTCCTGCATATGACTTAGCACTGTATTTATTGCTTGCTGGGGTGTTACTGCGCTGCTTTGTTCAAGCAGTATAGCTGTATCATGGAAAAACTCTCCAACCGCTCCATAGGTACCATGAGTGCACTGAATCAAGGCTTCGTGTAGCGGCAAACAAGCATAGGTTATGTACGACTTTAATGACCCTAAACAACTTATGATTTGTCTAATCTGCTGTGGCCGTGCACTACAACGTGCTGCCAATTGGAAACCAATATAAGAACTCACAAACAAGATTAGTACACTCCCGATTAGCTTTAGCCACATAGGATTACTCCTTCTGCCATAGAATTTTGTTTTCCTTACTATCGATAATTTGTTCCACTGTACCAATTTTAGGTCTATTACTCAACACTACATAACGATCAAAATACTTCTCCTGTATTAGTTCTCCCACATAAGGACGCTGTAATACCTCCTGTATAGTTAAGCCGTGGACGGTGGCCAGTACACTAACACCCGCATGCAAAGCCTCACGCACGGCACATACATCTTCAGCCCGTCCTAATTCATCGGTTGCTACCACTTTGGGTGACATTGACCGAATTAACATCAGCAGACCACTTGCTTTGGGACAGCCATCCATTACATCCGTACGTACTCCAACATCCACAGTAGGTATACCATTTTTACAAGCTGCAATTTCCGAACGTTCGTCAACTACCCCTACTTGTACACCTGAAATATCCCGATTCCCCATGCTAATTTGCCGTATTAAGTCACGCAATAACGTTGTCTTGCCACAACACGGCGGCGAAATGATCAGCGTGCTTACAATACGGTTGCCAGGTCCAATCAGATATGGCATAACCCCATCAGCGCAGCCCTTTACCTCGCGGGCTATACGAATATTGAGAGAACTAATATTTTTCAAGGCCGTAATTTTTCCATCATCAACGATTGCCTGTCCCACTAGACCGACCCGGTGCCCGCCAACGATGGTTAAAAACCCCATTTTAATTTCTTGTTCAAAAGCATAGAGCGAGTTTTTGCTAATCAGCTGTAAAGTTGTATTAATATCCTCCCGAGTGCATAGATATGCTGTGGTTTGCTCCATTGCTATTACACCATAGGGCCCCACCATCATATCCTTCATCCCCAAAACCAGTAGTAATGGTTTATTTACTCGTAATCGAATCTCCGTCAAAGCATGTAACTGACCTGTAGGGATTGCACGTATCATACCTACGATAGGTGAGGGCAACACTGGAAAAATAAAATCGTCTAACACATGCTTACTTTCACTCTGTTGTTGTACAAACATTTGCTTATCATCCTTTCTGTACATACCTATGCTTTTTTTCGATATATATACCAATAAAAATAAAAAAAAATCCCGGATAACCGGGATTTTTTTAGATTCCATTTCATCATATATCCTTAAATTCCTGGGTGAATACCGTATCTGCGATTATTGGTAATGATACTATTCGTATGTCCAACATCCCCATCATTACTTTCTAACACACTGTCGTAAACAGTATCACCGCAATGAGGGCATGAAACTTCTACATCATCTTCGTCTTTTAATATATCCGATTGAAAGCTCACAGTTTCGTTGCATGAAGGACATTTCACTTCTACAAAGTCATCACCACTATTATCATCTTCATAAACTTCGCCCTCTAGATCGGTTAAATCTTCATCTAAGCTTTCTACATAAGTTTCTAAATCTTCTTGTGCCATTTGCATATGATTAAATTCTTCAGCCATATCATCAAGCACATCAATGATATTGAGTAGTAATTTTCCTTCGGCGGAGTGGGAACCAATATCCAGTCCTTGGGTTAACCCCTGCAAATACGACACTCGTTCTTTAATTTTTCCCATAGATACACAAACCCCCTTACTAACTATCTTTACTATACTATTGATATTGTGTCCAATAACTAATAGTTAATTCTTTTTTCAGGTAGCATATCAATTCAAATAAAAAAAATACTGTATCCTTACAGAAGTAAGAATACAGTATCTCCTAGCTAAATTATGCTCTTTGCAAATAATCGCCAGTACGAGTGTCGATTAGTAACTTATCACCAATATTGATGAACAATGGTACACGAACAACACAACCCGTTTCCATTTTAGCTGGTTTTGTACCACCTGTAGCAGTATCGCCACGAATACCAGGATCCGTTTCTACTACTTCAAGCTCAACTGCAACTGGCAATTCAACGCCAATAACATTGCCTTGGAAAAACATAATGCTGATTTCCATATTTTCCTTGAGGAATTTTATAGAATCACCTAATTGATCAACAGTCAATTCACTTTGCTCATAATTTTCATTATTCATGAAATTATACTGTCCATCATTTTCATATAGATACTGCATTTTGCAAGTCTCAATACGTGCTTTAGGGAATTTTTCATTGGGGTTAAATGTACGCTCCACCACTGCACCACTACGTACATTTTTCATCTTTGTGCGCACAAAAGCTGCACCTTTTCCTGGTTTAACATGTTGAAAATCCACTATTTGCCATACATTATTATCAATCTCAATCGTCGCACCTGTCCGAAAATCCCCACATGAAATCATTATATACCTCCATAACTATATTTACTATTATATTTCTATTAATTGCTTAGTACTGGCAGTCAAAATTTGACACCCATCAGCATTAATTAAAACCGTATCTTCAATGCGTACTCCGCCCCAGTCTGGTAGATAGATCCCTGGTTCAACTGTTACCACCATATTTTCCATTAAAGCTGTATGCGTATTGGCTGGTGCAAGGCGTGGATCTTCATGAATATTAAGACCTAAACTATGTCCCAACCCATGTCCAAAGTATTCACCAAAACCAGCATCTTCAATCACTTTTCTAGACACAGCATCTACATCTCTGCCTAATTTACCTGGCTTAGTAGCCTTAACACCCGCTAATTGAGCTTGTAATACAATATCATAAATTTGACGTTGTCGCTCAGTAGCAGCTCCCATACATATGGTACGCGTAATATCAGAATGATATCCCTGATATACTGCGCCAAAATCCATGGTTACAAAATCACCAGCTTCAATTATTTTTTGTGAAGCCCTACCATGAGGCAATGCTCCTCGTTTACCGGAAGCCATAATGGTATCAAAAGCTGTTTTTTCACTACCAAACTTACTCATGTAATATTCTAATTCTACAGCGACAGCTTGTTCACTCATACCTGGTTTGATAAATGTTAGAATCTGCGAAAAAGCCTGATCAGCAATTTCTACTGCTTTGCGAATTGATGCTACTTCGTTAGCATCCTTCACCATACGGAGCGTATCCAGTTGTACCGGTACTAGCGTAAGATTTGGTATAGACTCTGCTAATTTGGTATACATATCATAAGTAATAAAATCACTCTCAAAGCCAATCTTAGTAACGCCCAGCTTCAAGGTAAGGTCGGCAAGCATGTCATTGGCATTAGTAGTATAACGTACGATATTATACTGCTCAGCTTGCGCCGTCGCTTGCTCAATGTAGCGAAAATCCGTCAACAAATTATTACTTTCCTTTGAAATCACCAACATCCCTGCTGAACCACTAAAGCCACTGAAATAGCGCCTATTCTCTGGCTTAGTAATCAGCATCCCCTGTAAACCATGTTCAGTCATAAAATTGCGAAGCTTTTCTAACCTTTTTTTCATGTCAATTCACGCTGCGGCCAATGCGCGCAGCTCCCTCCAATGCTAAAATATAACTATCAGCGCCAAAGCCAATAATTTGCCCCTGTACAACATCTGAGATGACTGAATTCTGCCGAAAAGACTCGCGTTTATGAATATTAGATAGATGCACTTCAATGGCAGGAACAGCGATAGCAGCCAGTGCATCACGGATAGCAATACTATAATGAGTAAATGCTGCAGCATTAATAATAATACAAGCATAACGCAGATCAGCCTGCTGAATAGCGTCAACAATAACCCCTTCATGGTTAGACTGTAAAAACGTTAACTCAATTCCCAGCTTTTCAGCTTTCTCCATCATCCTAGCATTAATTTCATTAAGTGTGAGTGTGCCGTAAATCTTAGGTTCACGCTTACCTAATAAATTTAAATTGGGCCCATGGATAACCAAAACATAAGACTTGTCTCTTAACACTCCACCACAACCTTAGCGTAATAATTGACCAGCAGTTATATTTTAACATAATTTTTTTTTTTTGCCTATGATATTTTATAGATTTTATAGGAATTTCTAAACTTTATAAGGTTAGCTTTCGTTGTTTAATATTTTCTTCAAAATTTCACCAAATATAGGTGCCGCTACTTCGGCACCAGACATACCCTCTTCGATAAAGACCACGATGGCATATTGGGGGTCTTTAAGAGGACCATAGCCAGCAAACCACGCATGAGTAATTCCTTGACCATCTGAAGTCACACGTCCGGTTTCTGCTGATCCTGTTTTACCTGCTGAACCAAAGCCTTCTACATAAGCAGTTTGCCCTGTACCAAATCGAGTAACCGCAGCCATCATTTCCTGCAACTGTGCCGCTGTTTTGGTGGTCAGCACTCGCTTACCAGGAGTGACAACATGATTTTTAACCACGATGCCATCCGCAGTTGTCAACTTACTAATTAAATAGGGATCAACTTTAATACCATCATTAGCAATTGTCGCCACCATAGAAGCAATCTGCAAGGGCGTTGCCTCTAATTGCCCTTGCCCAATGGACAAATTCGCAAGTTCACCGGGATAAAGCCCCTCAACCTTTGGCAGATTTCCTCCGACTTCATCACTTAAGTCCAATTTGGTCTTCTGTCCAAAACCAAATTTTTCGGCATAAGAAATTAATTTTTCTGCTCCTAACTTTAACCCAACTTCAATAAATACAGGATTGCAAGAATAAGCGAGTGCTTCGGTAAAGGTCAACAATCCGCGCCCACCCGTTTCATAATCCCAGCCATTGAAACGCAACTGATTGACTTCAATGTAGCCACGGTCAAAAAACTGATCCTCAGGATGTACAATACCACTTTCCAAAGCTGCGGCTGCGGTTACAAGTTTGAATACTGATCCAGGTTGATAAGCCGATACTGCCCGATTGAGTAAAGGGGCTGCATCTTGCTTTAGATAATTATCAATATGGTTTGCATCAAAGTTTGGGCGAGACGCCATGGCCAAAATCTCACCAGTAGCGGGGCGCAATACAACCACAGCCCCCTTTATCGAATGACGATCCATCACATCTTCGACTTTTTTCTGAATCCCCTTATCTAAGGTCAATACCACATTGTTCGGTCCTGACCCCTCTGCCAGTCGTAAGCGTTTATACCCCAAACCAGGAATCATCTGTTGACCAGCATCAACTAATACCGTAGCATATTCTGGCTGATTGGCACGCAGTACATCATTATACAGCCCTTCCACGCCACTAACACCTTTATTATCAGCATTGTTAATATAACCAATTACATGAGCAGCCAAAGATTGATAGCCATATCTAACTCGTTCTGCTACCACCACAACCCCTGGTATTTTCAGTTTATTAATTTTTCGCCCAGTAGTCGTATCAATATTTACATTTAATTTAAAGGGTTGCTTGTTGACAGTCATTTGGACTAAACAAAAATTCGCTGATAAGCCAGTTAGTTCCGCTATTTGCACACTTGCCTGTTCCACATTTTTGATTTGTTGGGGAAAGATAACGAGGGTAAAATGCTGGGTTGTATCGGTCAGCGCAAGTCCAGTACGATCAACGATCTCGCCTCTTGCCACTTCGATTGGCACATCTTGCATACGCATACTTAGACTTTCTCTTGCCAAATTATCATTTTCTAGAATTTGCAGATAAAATAACCGGCTCATGAGTAAAATACCAATCACAAAAAATAACATTACTATTTTATACATTCGAGAAACACGTAATGCCATACTATCACCTCAATGATAGTATGGCATTACCTTGGAAAATTATTTCTATTTTACATATTCAAAAGGCATTGGTAAATTAGCTAAAATTTCCTGTACTTCACGATAGGTATCCGGTGTAGTGCGAATACGTATTACATTGTGGGCATCTTTCACAGTAGTCACCACACCTAAATACTCGTAACCTTCCATAATCCTATTGATATAATTGATATATTTACTATCCATTCTGATTAAAATTTCTTCATACATTATCTTTCACCCTTCGGCGCAGCATGGAAAATTCCTTTACAGGTTTGCTCATACGCATCTTCAATAGTTGTTGTGGATGGGGTGCTGTCATGATCGAATTGCCATCCATATCAAACATTTCCGTAATATCCTGACTAAAGTTAGGTTCCATTGGTTGCATAATTTCGATTTGTTGACCAACCTTCATATTGTTACGTTGTTCCACAAGCGCCATCCCCGTACTGGCATCATAACTCTTGACCAAGCCGATGAAATCATGGGTCTGCTCATAAGAAGATGATCCATAAATTTGATCCTGAGGCGTGGTTTTATTAAAATAAAACCCAGTCGTGTAGATGCGGTGAGAAATTTTCTGTAATTCTTCAAACCATTCCGCTTTACTGTTAAATTTCTCTGGATTGGCCATATAGGCATCAATCGCTTCTCGATATACTTTAACAACGGTTGCCACATAATGTACGCTTTTCATACGACCTTCAATTTTAAAACTATCAAGGCCGCTATTTATTAATTCTGGCATATGGGGTAATAAACATAAGTCTTTTGAGTTGAAAATATACGTTCCCCGCTCATCTTCCAGCACTGGGAAATATTCTCCAGGACGTTTTTCTTCAACTAAATTAAACTTCCAACGACAAGGTTGAGCACATTGCCCCCGATTGGCGTCACGATCGGTAAAATAATTACTCATCAAACAACGTCCTGAATAAGAGATACACATGGCACCATGCACAAAGGCCTCTAACTGAATATCTACTTTTTGGCGAATAGTATCAATCTCTGCCAATGAAAGTTCTCGCGCCAATACGACTCTACTTGCACCTAGTTCCTGCCAGCAAAGAACTGACGACCAATTGGTATTATTGGCTTGCGTACTAATGTGAATCGGCAGATCTGGTGCTACCTCGCGAACAATACGATACACTCCCAGATCAGAAATAATGACCGCATCCGCATGATTTTCACACAAAAATTTTATATAGGCAGGTAATTCGACTAAGTCCTCATTATGAGGAAATATGTTTACCGTTACATATGCTTTCTTTTCTAAACTATGGGCAAATTCAATCCCCTCTTTTAACTGAGCTTCATCAAAATTATCACTAAAGGCTCGTAGTCCAAAAGCTTTGCCACCCATAAATACTGCATCAGCACCATAAAGCAGAGCCATCTTCAGTTTTTCAAGACTGCCAGCTGGCGCTAAAAGTTCAGGTTTTTTCATATTTTCTTAGCTCCTCGGTAATAAGAAATCGCTACACCATCACCTTCAGAATGAATGGTGGTAGAAAAACGTGGGTCATGGCTAACAAAATTCAAATATTCTCGTAACCGTTTAACAATAGTCTTATAACGTTTCAGTGGTGGTGCATCACTCATCACCATGCCACGAAATAATACATTGTCGGCAATAATCACAGCCCCCTCTGAAAGTTTGTCCATAATTTTTTGCAAATAATCAAGATATTGACCTTTAGCCGCATCAATAAATACGAGATCAAAAGTCCCCTCAATCTGCAATAAAATTTCGCTAGCATCTCCATCTAGGAGCTGTATTTGTTCAATTCGACCAGCGCGGGTAATATAATCATAAGCAGTATCAATACGATTTGCATCTTGCTCAATGGTAATTATCTTGCCATCTTTAGGCATATGATTCACCATTAATAGGGCTGAATATCCTACCGCAGTACCGATTTCCAAAATGGATTTAGGAGCTTTGTCTTGAACTGCTGCGATTAATAATTCACTGCTGACTTTATTAATAATTGGAATGTTATGCTCAGCAGCATACTCTTCTATTTCTTTGTATAATTCTAGAATATTACTCATATTATTTACTCACTTTCTCGATTGCCATCAAATGTTCTTCATAGGTTTTGCTAAAATGGTGTGCCCCTTGTGCATCGGCTACAAAATAGAGATAATCAGTTTTTTTCGGTTGCAATACGGCATTGATCGCGGCGATACCTGGATTAGCAATCGGACCAGGCGGCAATCCCATATGCTGATACGTGTTGTAGGGGGACGATATTTCAGTGTCATCTACAGATAGTTCCGCTTTTGGATAACCTAAAATATATTGAATGGTAGCACAAGATTGCAATGGCATGTCCTGTTGCAAACGATTCAGAAAGACTCCAGCAATCAACGGGCGATCGCTAGGCAATTTGGCTTCTTTTTCCACTAAGGATGCCAAAATGATAACATCCTTAACCTTCAGTCCTAACTCAGCTGCGCGCGCGCGCATCGCGGGCGTAAATTCTTTATCAAATTCGTTGGTCATCACACTGACAATTTGCTCTTCTGTCGCTCCGGGAGCGATCCGATAGGTATTAGGAAACAGATATCCCTCGGCCTTATATATCACATTGGGATTATTATTCACCATATACGTGTAAGGAACAGCTTTTTGTGCTGCCAGCTTAAATTTATCAGCACTGGCCAGTTGTTTTTCTTGTAACAGTTTTGAAATTTGTTCTACCGTATAGCCTTCAGGAATCGTAATTTGCTGATCACTATTTTCACCTTTCGCCAAATCACCTACGATTTGCTGTAAGGTCATTTTTGTATTTAAAACATATTCGCCAGCCTTCAGCGAATTTTCCATGCCTTCCATTTTTGATACAATCTCAAACAAAAATATGCTTTTTATTACACCTTGATTATACAATAATTTGCCAATATCATGAGTCCCCATTCCTGGTTTAACCGTAATAACAAAATTACCGACCGTTGTCCTAGCTACCGGATGTCTCAAACTACAGATAAAACTTGTCAAACAGAAAATACTTATTATCAATATAATGTGCACTTTGTATTCCAGCACTTTTCTACGCATTTCACGAATTTGCAGCATCTAAAATCACCTCACAACCATATACATATACTTTAATAGTAACTATTATATTATACATGCAAACGCAAAAAAAGACTAGACGTCTGTCAAGTCTTTCCATATGCCTAATAGCATGATTCTCAGTACTACTAGAGGCTGTCCTCATCGTAACAAAGACTCTGGGCGAGCCAATAAAATAGTAGACTTCCCTATAGAAAAAGATGAAGCCTATTCGGCTTCATCCTCTTCTTCTATCATGAGCTCTTCATAAGCCTTACGGACTTCTTCAAACTCTTCATCAGTAGGATCGACATATATTTCCTCGCCATTCTCATCGGTATCAATGCGTGCAATATATACATCAACGTCATCTTCAGAACAACCGCATCCAGCAGAATCGCATTCACAATCGCCATCTTCGCATTGATCAGCATCAATAGGAATTAGGATTGCATATTGCTTGTCACCAACCGGAACAATCATTTCTTCACGATAGTAGTATTCATTACCCTCTTCGTCAGTCATTACCACAACGAGTTCATCTTCCATTTCGTCAAGGTTTTCATTTTCAATATCAGCCATTAATATCACCTCTTCCTTTTAGTGTACTGTAATTTTATCTTAGAAAACTTATCCTGTCAAGGAAGTTCTTAGCAGGATAAACTGTCAAGATAGCCTTGTAAAATAAACATTGCAGCCATTTTATCAATTACTTTTTTTCGTTTAGCGCGACTAACATCAGCAGCAATTAGTGCCCGTGTTGCCGCAACTGTCGATAAACGTTCATCCCACAAACGTACTTTGGCCTGTGGAAAAAACTCTTGTAAATCGGCAGCAAATTTTTGCATTAATTCACCCTTAGGACCAATGCTTCCATTCATATTCTTTGGTAAACCAATGATAATTGTCTCAACTTCGTACTGAGCAACAATTTCGCCCAATCGAATATAATCTTTTTCAAGGGAAGTACGGCGAATCACCTCAACACCTTGAGCCGTTACTAATAGTAAATCACTTACTGCCACACCAATCGTTCTTTCACCAACATCGAGACATAATATACGCATGCATCCTCCCTAGGGACCCTCTATGATATTACTATTTATCTTTGAGATATGCCCTTACCAACTCTTCTAACAGTTCATCTCGCTCTAATTTACGCATCAAACCGCGAGCATTCTCATAACTAGTAATATATGTAGGATCTCCGGATAACAGGTATCCCACTATCTGATTTATAGGATTATATCCTTTGGTCTTTAACGACTGATAAACAGTATTAATTACCATGGCTGCATCATTTTCTTCCTTATCTACGCGAAACATCATTGTTTCTTCAGATATATTAGCCATTGAGCATCCTCCTCCCCGATATTATCTCCATCTTTATACCACTATATTCTACCCTCACTATTTTTTTCCTCTTTAATCCTTAAATTTATTATTAAAGAATAGAGTTAAGTATCTCCTAACTCTATTCTTTAATACTATTTTACCTGCTGCTCAATGATGCCCATAGCAGACTGTAAGGCTAGAGTAATTTTTTCAGGTTGTTTACCACCAGCTTGAGCCATATCCGCACGACCACCACCGCCGCCACCTGCAACTTTCGCAGCAGCTTTCACAATGTTGCCTGCGTGCATCCCGCGAGTTACAGCATCCTTCGTCACCATTGCGACAAAATTAACCTTATCACCATTCACAGCCCCCAGAGTTACTACACCACACTGTAAATGATTTCGTACCATATCAGCCACCATACGTAGCCCATCCATATCAGCACTGCTAACCTGACCAACCACAATCCGAATACCGTCTATTTCTTGGGAATTAGCCAGTAATTCCGCTACTTCCACCTGGGCTTGTTTCCTATTGAGCGTCGCTAATTCATTCTCTAATTCTTTGACCTTGCTAATAACGCCGTCTAATTTAACTACAATCTCCTCAGGACGACTTTTTAAGAGGGCCGCTGCACTTACCAATAGATTCTCGCGCCCATTAATATGCTCAACTGCACCAGCACCAGTAACAGCTTCAATCCGCCTAATGCCAGAACCGATGCCTGCTTCCCCAAGGATTTTGATTACACCAATCTCAGCAGTATTCCCTACATGGCTACCACCACAGAGTTCGATACTTACATCACCAACAGAGACTACTCTTACAGTATCTCCATATTTTTCACCAAATAAAGCAATTGCCCCCATTTTTTTCGCTTCATCTTGGCTTGTTTCTGTAATGTTCACAGCAATATTCTTAAAAACAGCCTGTTGCACCCGTTTTTCTACCGAAGCTAATTCTTCGACCGTAAGCGGTGAAAAATGAGAGAAATCAAAACGTAACCTCTCAGAATTGACCAATGATCCCGCTTGGTTTACATGTAAACCAAGAACCTCTTTTAAGGCAGTATGCAATAAATGTGTGGCCGTATGATTGCGAGCAATGGCACGTCGTCTAGCAAGATCCACCTTCATTACAACAGGATCACTAGTTTTTAACGAGCCTTCCGTAACATGCCCAACGTGATATACAGTACCATTTAGCAGTTTTTTAACGGCAGTGATTTCGATTTTGCCCATCCCACCTTCAATAAAACCAATATCTCCAACCTGTCCGCCACCTTCAGCATGAAAAGCTGTGACATCCAAAATTAGGGCTACATCTTCACCATCATGCACTTCAGTAACAATGACACCATCTTTCCAAAATAAAACAATCTTCCCATCACTAGCTTGTTCATCAACACTAAGCCGTTCTGTGGAAATGTGGGATAAATCCGGTATGGTTATCTGTTCTTCACTTTCCTGACGACCAGCCCGGGCGCGTTCACGTTGTTCTTTCATGGCGACATCAAAACCTTGTTTATCTAACGTCATACCCTGTTCTTCAACGATCTCTAAGGTAAGTTCCCAAGGAAAACCAAAGGTGTCATATAGCTTAAAGACAGTAGCACCATCTAGCATAGTGATTCCAGTTGCTTGCAGTCCTTGGATATGTTTATTTAATAATTCCATACCTTGCACTAAGGTTGTTTGGAAACGTTCTTCTTCCAATTGAATGACTTTCTTGATGTAATCCGCTTTTTCTCCTAAATCAGGATAAGCTTCCACAAAGATCCCCACAACAATATCAACCATCGCTACTAAGAACATCTTTTCGATGCCAAGTAGCCGAGCATGGCGAACAGCCCGACGCAAAATACGTCGTAAAATATAACCGCGTCCTTCATTAGATGGCAAAATTCCATCGCCGACCATTACGGTCATACTACGAATATGATCGCCAATCACCTTCAAGGAAATATCAGTTTTATTCGAAGCACCATATGTAACACCTGCAACTTTGGCTGCATGTTCAATTAGAGGGAATATCAAATCTGTTTCAAAATTTGATGGCTTATTTTGTAACACAGAAGCAATACGTTCAAGACCAGCCCCGGTATCAATATTTTTCTTTGCCAAAGGTGTGTAATTCCCAGCTTCATCACGATCAAACTGGGTAAACACTAAATTCCATATTTCCAAATAACGATCACAGTCGCAACCTACTGCACAATCTGCATGACCGCAACCTCGCTCAGCACCTAAATCGAAATAAATTTCTGAACACGGTCCACATGGTCCTTGCCCTATTTCCCAAAAATTATCTTTCATGCGAATGATGCGTTCTGCTGGCACCTTAATATCATTAGTCCAGATGGCAAAAGCCTCATCATCGTCTGTATAAATAGTCACCCATAATTTATCTTTGGGCATTTCCAGCTGTTCCGTAAGGAATTCCCAAGCCCAAGTAATGGCTTCTTTTTTAAAATAATTACCGAAAGAAAAATTTCCCAACATTTCAAAAAAAGTATGATGACGAGCAGTACGACCCACATTCTCAATATCCCCAGTACGTACGCACTTCTGACTTGTACTAATGCGCGGCTGGGGCGGGTTCATTTTGCCAGTAAAAAAAGGTTTAAATGGTGCCATGCCTGCACCAACTAATAGTAAGGTTGGATCATTTTCAGGAATCAACGGAAAGCTTTTTAGTATCAAATGATCTTTATCAGCAAAAAAATCCAAGAATTTTTTGCGCAATTCATTTCCAGTCATATCAATCAAGTTTTTCTACCTCCAAATTGTTAAGGATACCCATGTTACCAATTATACAGACTTTATTATAAAGCGTCAATAAATGGTGATTATACTAGCACCTTAAGCAGGTGTTTTATAAATACTTTACCGATCGCAGTCATTGGTACAGCCAATAGCATACCAAGAAGTCCTCCCATTTCCCCGCCAACAAATATGAAAAAGATTACCGTTAAAGGATGCAAACCAATATTATCACCAACAATTTGGGGGTGAATAATATTACCTTCGATTTGCTGAATAACAAAAAATAAAATAATTACTTTTGCTGCTAACCAAGGAGATTCTAGAATAGCCAGCATTACAGCAGGGGTAGCACCTATAATGGGTCCAAAATAGGGAATTACATCAAAGATCGCCGCTAAAATACCAATCATTAAAGCAAATTTTAATTGTAAAAAATAAAGACCAATGGTGATACAACAACCAATGATACATGCCACTGTCAACTGCCCACGAATAATGCCTGAAAGTACTCTATCTACATCATCAAATAATAATACAATTTCTGATCGCCAGCGCCTTGGCAGCAGCAACAATAATTCAGCTTTAATCGCATGCCAATCATGCAGTAGATAAAACGCCAAAATAGGACTAACTGCCAAACCAATGGAGTTCTTGATAATCATAATAATACTATTTACGATTTGCCCAATAAATAGTTGCGCATCCTTTTCCATTACCAATAATGCTTCATCAATCGCGAGCCGCAGGGAGTATGGCAATTCTGAATTTTGATATTGAGACTGAATTAATACCAGCCATTCATCAATATGGGCTAAAATGCGTGGCAAATCATTTCCGAAAGATTCCATATCGCTAATCAGCCTTGTCAATAGCTTACTACCACCAACAATTACAATGGCAAATAAAAACACGTATAAAAGAATGATCGCCCACAGCCTTTTCAGACCTTTTTTTTCGAAATAACATACTATCGGATTGAGCATATATGCTAGTAACAAGCCACTAATGAAAGGATATAGCGCACTACGTACTAGCCAAATAAAATAGACTACTCCTACTAAGCAACACACTAGAATTCTACTTCTAGTAAACAAATTACCAAGCACTACGCATAACACCTCATTAAATAAAGCGGCAACCATATGGTCTCCGCTTCACTTTCGCTAAATTTGTGTAACAATTTCAATCGATTTTACATGACATCCTCTAAGGAGTCGAAATACAAGGTTAACGTACCATCAGGTTCTACATTGTAAACTGTAATTTCTTCACCGCTTACAATGAATTCTACGCAACAATCCCAACAAAAATATTGTTCTGACCCTACTTTACCAATAGCCCTTCTACTATGACACACCGGACAACTCGTCATAATCCATACACCCTCTTACACTATTTTGTAAGGATATTTTAAAACACCCACCGACAACTACTGCCACTGCTCACTAGGTCGAGTGCCTCTGAACATTTTAAAACACCCTATTACTAACCCTTATGTTTTTTTGCTTCCCCATGGAGAAGTTTAGCCATTACTTCTGGAACAATCACTTTATCCTGACCGATAATTTGTATTTGTGGTAGCGGCATATTCATACGGCCGTCCAATAAATCCGCAATGATACCATCCGATACTTGATACCATTTCATTTCACCAGTCCCATTATCAAAGCCAATATCAACCAACACGCCTAAACAAAAACCAGAGTCAGTAAAGATTTGCTTATCAAATAAATCCCGCAAATAATATGGATGCTCACCGCTCAATATGGTACTTAACTGACCAATTGCATGTTGATTGCGCACCATTATGGCATCGCGTCCTAAGCTAAATACATCATTAAAAGCAATGGCATGTTTAGTTGCAGACCATCTCTCGTCAGCAATCACAAATCCACAAATTTTCGACTCTTCAATATTCAAAACAACTTCTACTACTTCTCCAATCTGCATACCTGTTTCCGTTTCCAAAACGGGCAAACCGATAATCCCTCTTAACTTTTCCATGAAAGTGGCCTCCAGTAGAGACTGTAATATTATTATAACCAGAGTTATCCTGTTTTATTATGAAATTTCTGAGAAATAAAAAAGCGCAACAAAACAAGTAGAGCTTTGTCATGTAATGCTCCACTTGTTTTGTTGCGCCTATTCCTAGGCAATCAGAAAGATCGCCTTTTCTTATTTCACTGCCTTAGTAATAATTCCACCACCAATGACCATATCACCATCATAAAATACTACCGATTGTCCTGGTGTAATCGCCCGTTGGGGTTCATCGAACCTAACATTTACCTCACCATTTTCGAGAGGCGTAATCCTGGCGATACCTTCCTTGGCTCCATAACGAATCTTGGCAGAAACCGTCATGGGCTCTGTTAAGGTATCCATCGTAATAAAATTAAAATCATTAGCAATCAGCTCGCTAGCAAAGACATCTTCATCCGTTCCCACAATAACTTGGTTGCGGTCATAATCCAGTTCCACCACATATAATGGTCTTCCTGTGGCAATACCTAACCCTTTGCGTTGTCCAATTGTATATAATGGCAACCCCTGATGTTTGCCTAAGATCTTACCCTGTACATCTACAATGTGGCCAGGTTTTAAAGCACCCGGTGATTTTTCGGCTAAGAAGCTTTTATAATCATCATCTGGTACAAAACAAATTTCCTGACTTTCTGGTTTATTGGCAACTGACAAACCAAGTTTAGCTGCCATTTGCCGTGTTTCCACCTTGGTATAAGTACCAAGAGGCATCAAGAAGTGCTTTAGCGTATCTTGATTTAAATGATATAAAGCATAGGACTGATCCTTAGTATGATCCACTCCTTTGCGTAAGGTATGCCTGCCCAATTCATCATCATAAGCAATCCGGGCATAATGCCCGGTTGCCACATATTCCGCACCTAAGGCTAACGCTTTTTGCAGGAGACCTTCAAACTTAACAAAACGGTTACACGCAATGCACGGATTGGGTGTTTTTCCTGCGCCATACTCGCGGATAAAATAATTAACTACGGTTTCTTGAAACATATCTCGAAAATTAAGAACATAATAAGGAATTCCAATTTTCTCCGCTACGCTCCGTGCATCATCAATAGCACTCAATGAACAACATCCCCGATTTTCGGCATCATCTTCTGGCACATCTTTATCCCATATTTGCATTGTTGCCCCAATGACGTCATATCCCTCTTGCACCAAAAGGGCGGCAGCTAAAGAACTGTCCACCCCTCCGCTCATGGCTACAAGAACTCTTGGTTTAGTACCCATGAAAAAATCACTTTCCTTTTTTCTGCATATAATCCTTAATAGCTTCATGTAAGGCATCCGCAGCTAAATTTGAACAATGCATTTTGGCCGGTGGTAGACCATCTAACGCTTCCGCTACAGCGTCATTGGAAATCTTCAATGCTTCCTCAAGGGTTTTCCCCATAACAAGCTCGGTTACCATACTGCTAGTAGCAATGGCAGCTCCACAACCAAAAGTTTTAAATTTAACATCTTTAATAATATTATCTTGTACATCTAAATAAATTCTCATAATATCGCCACATTTTGCATTGCCAACCTCACCAATACCATTGGCATTTTCTAATTCTCCCACATTACGAGGATTTGCAAAATGATCCATTACTTTTTCAGTATACATAAAATTTCTCTCCCTTAAAATAAATTAATGGTTACTACATTGGTTGCAAGGATTACTTGTTGCTAATTTACTGGTTGCATTCAATGGCGACATGCTACGTAGTTTTTCAACAATTGGCGCTAATACTTCTAGACAATAGTCAACATCTTCTTCTGTATTGTCACATCCCAAAGTGAGACGCAAGGAACCATGTGCTGTTTCGTGTGTCATCCCCATCGCAAGTAATACATGAGATGGATCAAGGGAGCCTGAGGTGCACGCTGAACCACTAGAAGCGGCTACGCCTTTCATGTCAAGATTAAGCAATAAGGATTCCCCTTCAATATATAGGAAGCTGAAATTTACATTACCAGGCAAACGTAGTGTAGGATGACCATTTAACTTGATGTCACCAATTTTTTCTTGAATCCCCTTGATGAGTCTATCTCGTAGTCCCTGAGCATGGGTAGTTCTTGCTTGCATTTGTAGTCTAGCTTGCTCAGCAGCTTTTCCCAATCCCACAATACCAGGGACATTTTCCGTACCCGCTCTAAGTTTACGTTCTTGTGATCCACCTTGTTGTATGGATTCAATCTTCACACCCTTACGAATATAGATTGCCCCAATACCTTTAGGCCCATATAATTTATGTCCGGAAAGACTTAATAAATCAATATTATATTCATTTACATCCACAGGATAATTGCCAACCGCTTGCACAGCATCTGTGTGAAAATAAATGCCTTTTTCTTTAGCTAATTTTCCGATTTCTTTGATCGGTTGGATGGTGCCCACTTCATTATTAGCAAACATGACGCTAATTAAAATGGTTTGATCCGTAATCGCATTTTTAACATCCTCGACACTTACCATCGCATTTTCATCTACTGGTAAGTATGTAACGGTAAAACCTTGCTTCTCCAAATATTCACAAGCATGTAATATCGCATGATGTTCAATAGCAGTCGTGATAATATGATTACCCTTTTTACGATTGGCAAAGGCCACGCCTTTGAGGGCTAAATTATCAGATTCGGTACCGCAACTGGTAAAAAACATTTCATTGGCACTAGCCCCAAGTAGATCAGCTAAGCTCTTTCGTGCACCATCAACGGCTTTATGCGCCTCACGGCCAAAATAATGAATACTCCCTGGATTACCAAACTTGCCTGTCATATATTCCATCATAAGATTGGCAACTTCACCATTAACTGCTGTAGTTGCTGCATTATCAAAATAAACTCTTTTCATAATTACAAACCTCCGCGTATTTTTTCGTCCCGGCATAAATCAGCAAGCGAAATAGAATCTACAACCTTAATTATACTGTCACAAACCTTAGCCCATACATCGCGAGTTACGCAAATGCCTGCTCGTTCACAACAATCATGATCATTAGAATGATCCAACAGACAATCTACGAGGGCAATTGGCCCCTCCATAACTCGCAGGATATCACCTACTGAAATTTCTGATGGTTCTTTGCTTAAGGTGTAGCCACCTTGTGCACCACGGATACTTTTAACATATCCAGCCTTACGCAAAGTACTCACTAGCTGTTCTAAATAATTTTCAGAAATTTTCTGCCGTTGAGCAATACTTTTCAAAGAAATCGGCCCTTGCCCGTAGTTCATTGCTAAATCATACATGGCGGCTACGCCATAACGTCCTTTTGTCGATATCTTCATAGTAATCTCCCCGCTATTACCAAGTATTCCGAGTAATATAGTAGGTTTTCTTGATTATTAATATATCAAAAAAAAGCTCACTTGTCAAAAGAAAATTGTCACAAATAATAAATTATTTCATTTATTATTTGTGACAATTTCGGAACACTTTCGCATATTATTATGTATTTTATCGAAGCTTTTTATACGCTACCAAAGACTAGCGAAAAGTATTTTCCCTCACGCCTGGTAGTAAATCATAGATCGATTCGCCAATCTGTTGTTCAAAATTCACCCTATTTTCAAACAACAAGCGCCACTTGGCGGTAGTATATTCACTCGTACCATATCGCAGCGCAACATCAACCAATCGCTTTTCCAATAAGCAAAAGCCACTGGGCAACGCCAAACAATCACACAACTGAATGAGTGAATCATATTCGTTATATTCAATCGATGCTACATAGGATTGTAAAAAATTGATTTCTGCTGGGGAACAATCCCACTTACCAGGATATTCCTTCAGCCCATTGAGCCAAAATGTATGAGTAATACAAATCCTAGCAGCATCATCGTATCCTTGTTGCTGTAGAAAACGATAGCCATCGAGGGAATGACGCATATAGGTTACCCCTTCCCGTCTGCCAATATCATGCAAACAACCTAATACATAGGCTACTTCACTATCAAGGCTAGGATGTACTTTGGCAATAGCCTCAGCTGCCTGCGCTGCAAACAATGAATGGGGTACCCAATTCCCTGGATTAAGTCTTTCTGCTTCCATTAAAAACTTTTTTGCCGTATCCCGATCAGGAATCTTCATAACGATAACCAGTCCTCTCTCTTTGCGCAAGGCACAAAACAGAACGAAACTGTATTTATACCTTTTTAACAAATTCAGATTTTAATTTCATCGCCCCAAAACCATCAATGTTACAATCAATATCATGATCACCATCAACCAAACGGATATTTTTCACTTTAGTGCCGATCTTGATAACTAATGAACTTCCTTTTACTTTGAGATCTTTGATTACACTTACAGAATCACCATCTTTTAGGATATTACCATTGGCATCTTTAATACTCTTTTGTTCTTCACTATTTTCAGTTTGCAACGCTAAAGCCCACTCATGGGCACATTCTGGACAAACCAACAAGCTCCCATCTTCGTAAGTGTATTCTGAATTACATTTTGGGCAATTTGGTAAATCAAGCATAATTTTCATTTTCTCCATTCGCTATTGTTAATTTTACAGGTCTTGCAACCAAAACATGCAATGATGAACGGTCACATTTTCTGTGGCGACATTCTGAGAAAGCATATCATATTTTTAATCATTTTGAAATATTAAATTGCTACCTTATACCATCTAACGAATAGCCTTTTCAACCATACTGATCAGAAAATCATACCCTATCATATCCTTTATGCACCCAATCTCATTCCATACCGTGATTAGACTCCAGGTATCTCTGTTGCTAGCTGAAAAATTTTCTGGGAAATATTACTAATTTCACTGAACTTTCGTTGTTCTTCTATAGCCTTATTAACCGGCATTTGTTTTAACCCTCGATATGTATCAAAATTAAGTTGAAGGTTGGTGATTTTTTCTTCTAACTGCATGATTTCAGGGTCGGTTAGTTGTTGTATTGCTTCTGAACTCCCAAAGGTAATATCAAAAAAATCAAGTTCGCAACCATAACCATCACTAAGCTTTCCAATATTCTCAAGGACATTGGCAATCAGTTTTAAATGAACAGCCCATTGCTCTCGAATTTGACTTTTTTCCTGAGCGATTTGCTGTAACTCTTCAATAAACTCCTCTAGGCATGTCCATTCCACCGCATCAGCAGGAAGATTTCTTAGGTTTTCTAGCCACCCATCCCACATCACATTGATGTCACCGTTCACTACCTCATTGTTTGCTGGTGCGGCAATAAATTGTTCAACATTACTTTGCTCTACTACCTCTTCGCTATCGATTTCGTCTAATTCTCCGCCCACCACACAGCAAACCATTAGCTTTATATCTTGATCTCGGTAGTCACTAGCAAAACTTAAGCTCGATACTAATGTATTAATCTCTTTATTTACTAGCGCCGTTTCATAGCTCTCGACCTTCTGCTTTAATCCAGGCAAATTTATTAAATTATCCTGAAGGTTTTGCACGACCTGGGCATAAAGATCCTCTTCTACTGTTACCCATGCTTCTAAAATAGGTAAAAAATTGATCCTCGTTTTGTCTTTTTCCACCCATGACACCAATTCACGTACCTGCCTGTTTTGGGGTGCATGTAAGAAATTACGAAAGCCAGCAATCTTCATTCTCCCAACCGTCTTTTCTAGTTGGGTATTACCGGGATGTTCCTTCATATGCAAAATAGCAGTGTTAGTGACCGCTGTCAGGTGATCTTTATCTAAAATCCCTTCAACCTTTGACCATAAATTCCAAAACTTTCTTATTGAATTTGACACAGTAATCCTCCTACTTATATTAGTTCTTATATTATTTTCAAATGCTTATATTTTTCGCTATCGATCAACATATACCTTTATTTTTTTAATATTTTTCCCCTTTATCGCAAACATCTTCAACCATAGTTTGACCTGTTGACTTTAAAATATAATAGTACCGTTAAATAATAAAACCTTAACAAACAAAGAAAAGAAGCAACTGTACTACTAACTATTCGCCTACCCACTTGCGACATACTCATGTAGCCCTGCTTCTTTTTATAGCGGTTCAGATTATAACTTTATATCCACTTTTATATGAATATCATTTAATTGTTTTTCGGTTGCTTCCGCTGGCGCTCCCATTAATAAATCCTGCGCCTTGCTATTCATCGGGAAGGCAATAATCTCACGAATATTGGGTTCGTCGGCAATTAACATAACAATTCGATCAATGCCAGGTGCGATACCGGCATGAGGTGGTGGTCCAAATTGAAAAGCATGAAAGAGGGCCGGGAATTTTTTTGAACATCTTCCAATGAATAACCTGCGATTTCGAAAGCTTTCACCATGATCTCTGGATCGTGATTACGAACAGCACCAGATGATAATTCAACTCCATTACATACAATATCATACTGATACGCAAGAATATCAAGCGGATTCATTGTCAATAGGGCATCCATGCCGCCTTGTGGCATGGAAAAAGGATTATGGCTGAACTCAATTTGGTTTGTCTCAGGATTGAACTCGAACATGGGAAAATCCACGATCCAACAAAATTTATACACATCTTTTTCCAACAAATCTAATCTTTTGCCCAATTCATTTCTAATATAGCCAGCTATTTTTGCTACACTATTCGGCTGATCGGCAATAAAAAACAATGCGCATTGCGACTTGTCATTTGTGATATTCATTAATTGCTCTTTCAAGTCCTCAGTAATAAACTTAGCAATCGAACCACTAACAGTCATATGATCATCAAATTTAACATATGCAAGGCCTTGTGCACCAATTTGAGTTGCATAAATTGTCATCTTATCAAAAAAGCTTCTCGGCTGTGAATTGCAATCAGGAACGAGGATTACTCTTACCGTTTTCCCTTTAAAAGTAGCCAGTTCCGTTTCTATAAAGAGCTCCGTCACATCATGGATAACGAGTGGATTTCTTAAATCGGGTTTATCACTTCCATAACAAAGCATGGCTTCTCGATATGAAATCCTCTCAAAGTTTTTGGATAGTTTCCAATTTGTAAACTCAGAAAAAACATCATACATTAAAGCCCCAACTACGTTAAATACATCCTCTTGTGTGGCAAAAGCCATTTCCACATCTAATTGATAAAACTCGCCAGGCGATCGGTCTGCCCTGGCATCCTCATCTCTAAAACATGGTGCAATCTGAAAATATTTATCAAATCCAGAAACCATCAACAATTGTTTAAACTGCTGAGGTGCCTGTGGCAATGCATAAAAACTTCCAGGGTGCACTCTGCTAGGAACCAAATAATCTCTGGCCCCTTCTGGAGACGAACTTGTTAGAATGGGGGTTTGAATCTCCAAAAATTTTAGGTCGACCATCTTTTTTCTAATACTCTGTATTACTTTAGAACGGAGTACAATTTTGTTATGCAACTTTTCATTCCGCAAATCTAAGAAACAGTACTTTAATCTTAACTCTTCACGCGCTTCATTTGCCGAAGATATCTCAAAAGGTAGTGAGTCCGTAACCTTGCCAAGTACTTCTATATTGGTTGCAACTAATTCAATATGCCCCGTTTTCATGTTGGTGTTAATCGCACTGTCTGATCGCTTACATACTGTCCCTAGAACAGAAATGGTTGACTCTCTACTGACATTATACCAGAAACCCTTCATTGCTTCCTGTTCAAAAATAACTACCTGAGTAATTCATAATAATGATCACGAAGGTTAATAAAAATTACGCCTCCATGATTACGTATGCTTTTTACCCAACCAGCGAGTTTCACAACTTGTCAAACATGCTCTTGATTTAATTCTCCACAGTTATGTGATCTATAACTATGCACATATAACACCCCTTCCTATTTTCTTAATAATAAATATTGCACCTTGCCTACTAAACGTTATATTATCTTTTCTAAACTAAAAAGCACCATTAGCTGCAGTGCTCTCGCTCTTAAAACAAATTTGATCTGCTTTTCATTCATTTCTCTTAAAATAAACTTATTTTTATTGATCCTTTATTGAGAGTATACTTATATCAAAACCGAGAAATACTACTGTGGGCATACGATAATCTCTCTTCTCCCTAAAGCTCTCCGTTGGAGAGCTTTTTTCTTTCCGCATTGACTACTTCTATTCACCATACATAATACATAACTCATACTATATATAAAAAAAGTAATCATAAATGTAAAATATTTACATTTATGATTACTTTTGATATAATCAAATTCTATCTTTTTTAAAGGAGGTTGTTAAATGGATTTAACGACTATTGCTAATTTTTTGGCTAGCGCTTCACGTATTTTCCCGTGGATTGTATCAATTGTAATTCTTTATGAACTAATAATTAACAAAAGCAACTAGATTGCTACTATCTTTACAAGACATACGAAATAAACTATGTCTTTATATATTTATCTCCCTTTAGTAGTTGTCACCATCGTCTGAATCTTGTCCAAATATACTGCCCAGAGTTCCCAGCAATGTTCCGCCAACTGCGGCGCTAGCTATACCATTCCGGGAAGATTCCCCTTGTGGAGCAGCGGCCAGCATGCGACCAGCTAACCGGGAAAACGGCAGTGACTGCATCCAAACGTTACCAGGACCTGTTAATTGAGCAAAAAACATTCCTTCACCGCCAAACAAGGCTGTTTTAATATTCTTTACCGATTGTATTTCAAACTGTACGCTTGGCTCAAAAGCTACAACGCTTCCGGGATTGACATGAACAATCTCCCCAGTACTCAACCTGCGTTCCACAATTGTACCACCAGCGTGAAGAAACGCTACCCCATCGCCACTCAGTTTTTGCATAATAAAACCATCTCCACCAAAGAGACCAGTCATAATTCTTTGCTGTAGATAAAGATTAATGGAAACGTTTTGTACAGAACACAAGTAACAGTCCTTTTGGCAAATCAAAGTACCTCCTACTTGTGTCAGATGGATGGGAATCACATTACCTGGATAAGGGGCAGCGAAGGCAACCCTGGCCCTGCCTGACCCTTTGTTGGTGAAGTGAGTCAAGAATGCGCCTGCACCGCTAATGGCACGTTGGCCAGCAGACACTAGTTTGCTGAAAAAGCCTTGGTTTGAAGAACCATCACTTAACGAAGCTTCCATGTCAATAGCCGAATCCTTATACATCATCGATCCCGCTTCTGACACCACGCGCGCACCAGGATACAATTCAATTTCGATAAACTGCATTTCAGCACCGCAAATTTTATAACGTGCATTACCAACTTCTATATATTGCTCACCCTGCATCATAACAACAACCTCCCGCTATCATTCTATTTTTCTTCACTATTTTCCCTATACTTCAGTATTTCATCATCCTTAACTCTAGTCATCTCTAAAATTATAATTACTTTATCTTCGCCACTCTTTTAACAAAACCTTCCTACACCCTGCCAGTCTCAAGATTAATTGAACTATTTAGAATTAGGATAAGAAATCCGCCTTTCATGTGAGGCACATTACAGCCAACTAAGAAAATACTGAAAAATCAAAGCCAGCATTCACGAAGAATATACTGGCTTTGATTTTATACTTTATATATCTAAACGGAAACGGTGAGAATATGGATGCCAATCACTATTACTAATGAATATGTCCCTGCGAGGTATTGGATAACCATCTACAAACAGGTCAAAATCAATATAATGTGCATCTCTAATACGGAAATTCAGTCCATCTGACCCACCTGCATTGTCAAATTTAAAATGAATCTTATCCCGTTCTAAGTCTACCTCACGTCCGCCGAAGGAAAAATGAGAGTTGCTATCACCTAATGAAAATCTAAACCAAGATCTTTCTTGAATGTCGCCGTAGGCATTAAAAGAATCCCCATCGTCCAAGCGATGACCGCGAATGTGTTCAAATACGCCATCGGTATGAATGGTACCGCTAAATACATGTTCCTCACCACGAGTAGTTGTCCAAATATGAAAGCCATGGTCATCTTGCCATATGTAATAACCTTTATGTCCCCCTGGATAAAATTCACTAGGTTTACCTTCCAAATCGCCACTTCCTGACCAAGCAAATGCACTTCCGGTTAAAGCAATCAGGAAAAGACTCATCAGCGTTAAAATTAAGCATTGTTTTTTCATCACTACACTTCCTTTATTATCTTATTTTTTTACTTGAGTGCCGAGCCAGTTATGATGCCAACTATGCCAGCTTCAATTTCATCGAGCGTATTATTATATTGTGTGTTATTTGTTATCTAAACTATAACATTAGAATATGACAAAATTATGACTAGATAGTAATTTTTACTATAATTTCAATATAAAAACAAACTATTCATCACATTATAAGTATATGCCTCCCCTTTAGATAACCTATGTTCTAATATTGACATTTTACAAAATAATTATGACAGGTCAGTGACAAGGTAAAAAAATACCGCCTCACCAAATTGGTAAGACGATGTAAATTTAACACTTATAAAAAAAAACAGCCACCATAAGGTCGCTAGTGGGATATATATATATTACTATTACAACTATGGATTTGTCTCATAATATTGAAGTAATTCGCTTGCTGTTACAAATTCATAGCCAAGAGAGCGAAGATCGTCAATAATGAACTTAACCGCTTCTGGCGTAGGTGATGGTGATTTTCCATCATGTAAGAGAATAATACTGCCCGGTTTAATATTCTTTAATACTGAGTTTACGATGTCCCCTACCGGAGGTGAGCGCCAATCTTGCGTATCAATTGACCAGAGGATTACACGATATCCCTTATCTCTAGTCAGTTTTATAATCGCATCGTTATAGGCTCCTCCTGGTGGACGAAAAAGATGGGGTTTAGGTGCTACTGTTGAAATTACTTTTTCGGTCTTATCCATTTCTTCTTCCAATTGATCTTTACTTAATTTAGTCAAATTAGGATGACTATATGTGTGGGCACCAACTTCATGACCGGCTTCAATTTCTTGCTGAACAAGCATGGGAAATCGTTTTACTCGCTCTCCTACTACAAAGAAAGTAGCCTTTACGTTCTTCTCTTTCAGAATATCCAAAATTTCTGGCGTGGTATCATTAAGCGGACCATCATCAAAAGTTAAGGCTACTACTTTACGGGAGGTATGCACATTCTTAATCGTAGGCGCAATATCGATCAAATTGTTTTCTAGTTTAATACCAATCAACGTAGATATTATAAAAAACAACCCCCATACCCCGTGAGATACCTTCATAGATAACTTCATCACTAACTCCTCATTTAATAATTTAATCAATTATACGTCTAGAAGTTCAAAAGTATTCTATTTTCAAGATTTTTATCACGATGCATTTACTATTTTGTATTCGTATTTTTTTATATCATACCACTACAGGATGCTCACCTTCTGTGTGTGGCTATCATACAATATCTTAATCTACGGTAAAGGAGGAGTACATATGGGATTTGGAGGCGGCCGCGGTGGTGGCTTTATTATTCTCATCATTATTATCATATTCTTTTGCTGTTGTGGTAACGATTGTTCCTCTAGCTGCTAACATTACAAACTCATTCCCCTAAACCAATTCCCTCTTATAACCACGCTTAGCCAAGACGTGGTTTATTTTTTTTTGCTAATACATTTTTTATGTTTACACCTCCGCCAGTCAATACGCATATACTACATTGTAGATTCCATAAGATCTTTCCTACAGAAAATTTTAATTCACCTCGAAAGGAGGTGATAACTTGATTATTGATTTTGATGAGCAAAAATTTAAAAACGAGATTAAAAGTATCGTTAAAAATTTTGGAGCATCATCTAGTGATACCAAGACAGTAATATCAGTAGCTTTAGCAGCAGTCTATAAGGCCAGCAAGCCTGTAAATTAATAAAGTCTACTTTAATTCCAGTAAGTAAAAGTTACTTGCTGGTTTTTTATTATACAATTTATTACAGGATTTTTCTTCCTTATCGTCGAAATGTGACGTTAAGGGAGATGTTACAGATGAGTGGATTAACTAGAGACGAACTTGTTAGAGAAACTACGTTATTTTTGGAAACCCATAAAGATTGGCTTGAATCCGAAATACAAAAAGAACTCAAAAAAGGTAAACATATTAATGATGCCAAATTTCAAGCACTTGCAAACTTCAACCAAGTTGTTATTCCTACGCTGACTATTGAATTAATTAATAAAAATAATAACGTAACTAAATAGGTATAGAAATATTGCACTTATTGTACAATAGCGCACTGACAATCAAATGTCAGTGCGCTATAACTTGATCAATCTGCTAACAATTCGATAGCCAGATAACATGTTAAGCTATTAAATTTGAAACTTCCTAACAGCCGTCTGAAGGTCTTGGGCCAGCTTGGCGAGACTTCGGCTAAGTGAGGTAATCTCTTCCATAGACGCCAATTATCAATTTTTTAAGATCATTACCACTATATGACGCTCACCTTTTTACTCAACGATCATATACTATATTAATCTAGGGTAAAGGAGGAGTACTTATGGGCTTTGGTGGCGGTCGCGGTGGTGGATTCATCATTATTATCATTATCATCTTGTTCTTTTGCTGTTGCGGTAATGACTTTTCCTCTAGCTGTTAATTAATTTTAAATTTATCCCCCAAACCATTCCCTCTTATAACCACGCTTATACAAAACGTGGTTTATTTTTTTGCCTCCAGAAAAGCGCCCCTTCGTTGGGGGCGCTTAAATTATTTCTTACTGTTTTATATACTGGCTGAAATAGTTTTATTTTTTTCCTGCTACGCTGATAAATTCTCTAAACAGCGGCAACATCTCCGGCGATTTATCAGCCATCATCTCTGGGTGCCACTGAACGCCTACAATAAAGACGCCATCTATTTTTTCTATGCCTTCAATGATGCCATCTTTAGCTTTGGCATTGACGGTAAATCCAGGTGCTATATCTTTGGCGGACTGATGGTGAAAACTATTTGTTACAACTGAATCTTGGCCCAAAATACGTGATAATACTGTATCTTTTATGATTTCCACGGAATGACTTGGTACATGCCTTTGCCCCTTTTGAAAATGCCGTAAACAGGTATTAGAAAACTGAGATAGATCCTGATATAAAGTTCCACCAAAAGCTACATTAATTACTTGCAAGCCCCGGCAAATCCCCAATATAGGTTTTTCTAACTCAGCAGCAATACGGGCACTCATGATGTGGTGATAATCGATTTCTGGGAAGGTAGCATCGATTTCTTGGTGTGGCTCTTCCCCATATTGTAGTGGACTAATATCATATCCACCAGACAACAGTAAGCCGTCCAACTGCTCAATCTGCCCTCTAATATCTTCTTCATCACTGATGACCGGTAATAGCAAAGGTATCCCGCCCCCTCTGATAATAGCTTGCACATAATCATGACTCACAGCTGCGCGGGTCATTCCTGGAAATCGACCACCCTCCTCAATAAGTACATTTGCTAGTATTCCGATAATTGGCTTTTTAATATAAATCTCTCCTCTCACTTTAATTTTTAAAAAACTATCTACCTGTATTCCCACCGGTAGTCGCCTTAGCTGCATACTTCATCATAATGTACAAGATAGCACCGATTCCTAGAGCACCTAACCCCCAAATTATTTGTACCGAGGTGGCCTTCGAAAGCAACCAAAAACTTGTTATAATAGCAACCAAAGGAATCACTGGGCCAAAAGGAACTACAAAAGAGCCAACTAAATCGGGACGCTTCTTGCGCAAAACAATGACTGCCAAACAAGTGGGTACGTACTGCGCAAAGCGAGAAACAACACTGATCGCTGCCAATTGAACAAAACTACCAGATAAGGCTACGGGAATCGCCAACAGCACCGAAATTAAAATTGCTAAATGTGGAGTACCAAATCGACTGTTATCTGCAATCTTACGAGGAACCATTCCATCTTGGGCTAATGCTACGCCACCACGGGGTGTTAAAAAGGAAGCAGCTACATTAATTCCCCCAATGGATGTAAGAGTACCGATTGTTACTAACCACTTAGCTGCAGGACCCAAAAAACTATTTGCGGCATCAGCCACTGGTGCAACACTGGTTGCCAAGGCAGGCCCTAACGTTCCAACAGCAATGGTCTGGACCATGAAATAGGTTACCGAACAAAAACCCATCACCGTCATTAATGCTAGCGGTAAGTTTTTCTTAGGGTTTTCCATATCTTCGGCCGCGGCCGCTAAGGCTTCAAAACCAGTAAAAGCATAAAAAATAAGTAAGGCTGCAGTACCAAAGGAATCAAATTCGAAACCTTTCGGAAACATGGGGTTAAAATTACCACCCTTTATATAAAAAACACCGAAAATGATGAAAAGTAATAATGGCAGTATTTTACCAACCGTTATCAAATTGTTAACAATTTTTGCCATTTGAACACCTAAATAATTGAGAATTCCAAGTCCAATTAGCATGGTTACTATTATGGTTGTTTTGTATGGTTCTTCTAAAGCAGAAGGCCAAACAGCACTCAGAGCCGTAACGAAGCCGACGGCCATAGCAGCCCAAGCAATAATACTAATTGCCCACCGCATAATACCAACTTCAAAGCCAACAAATTCACCAAAAGCTTCGCGTGCATAAACATAGGCAGCACCATTGCGAGTAAACTTACTAGCGCATTCCGCAAAGCATAAAGCGACAGCCATTACGATTACAGTCATTACTAAATAGACAAAAATACTTCCTGGTCCAATCAGCGCCATGGCTTTACCTGGTAACAAAAATATGCCTGATCCAATAACAGCATTAATACCCAACAGAACAATACTCCAAAAACCGAATTTTTTTTTCTTTTCGTCTACCATCATTACACATCCCTCCTAAATCATCAATGATTCCAGAAAAACCAACTCTGGCCAACCATAATCTGATCCGTTTCTAAACTTCCTTTGTTCCCTAGCTTACAGAGATTCAATAGAACTTTCAACATCCGCTTTAGGAATAACTAACTGCAACTTTCATGCCAATTCAGATTTTTCCATAAAAGAAATGCAAGCTTACACCCTATCAAGTGCCTTAGCTTGCGTTTTTATCGTTTAATTTTATTTTAAAATTCCTGTGATTGCGGTATCCATTTCGGGAAATTTTCTAATCCCCGGAAAAAACAGGTTCAATTCACAACTCTTCTTTCCGTTTTTTCAACCACTTTAAAAATTCTTTTCCTTTAAAAGTAATTTCACTACCTCGCCGACCAATGCCGGTCTTGATCAGTTCAATTTCATTTAGCGTGTTCAGAACTTTACGAATCTCCCCTTCGGTCAAACATATACCTTTGTTATTTAAACACTCTTCGATACTTTTTCGTCCAGATCCCATATTTAAGGCTTCAAAATCAGCAATCACTTCCAATACTTCCTGATATTTTTCCCAATTGCCCTTCCGTACTAACACATCTAATTCCCATGCAAAGCTCTCTTGCATACTTAGAATATAGTCTGGAAGATGATCTGGTATGACGATGCTATCCGCCATGAATGAAATATAAAAAGCAACATTGTCCAATTCGCGAATATTGCCTGGCCACTTGTATTGCATTACGATATCACAGGTTTTAGGAGAGAAAGAAATTTTTTTCCATATTTTTTCGTTAAAAAGTGATCTAAAAGATATAGGATGTCTTCCTTGCGCTCTCTCAGGGGAGGAATGACGAGGGGCAATACATTCAGGCGAAAATATAGATCTTCTCGAAAAAGACCTAACTTTATTTTTTTGCGCAGGTCATTGTTGGTAGCCGCGATAACTCGTATATCGATATCTACTACACTTTGAGAACCAATGCGCATAATCTGACGTTCTTGCAGTACCCTTAGCAATTTTGCCTGCATCACATAGGGCATGTCACCAATTTCATCTAAGAAGATAGTACCTTTATTAGCCTGTTCAAACAAACCCACTTTGCCTTCTTTTAATGCGCCAGTAAATGTTCCTCTTTCATAACCAAAAAGTTCACTTTCTAAGAGGCTTTCCGGTACTGCCGCACAATTAAACGCTACGAAAGGTTGTCTGCTACGCGCGGATGCCTGATGAATGGATTGGGCTAAGAGTTCTTTGCCGGTACCGCTTTCACCAGTAATTAGAATGGTTACCTCTGAACCAGCAATTTTCTGTGCCAGTTCTAAGCTCCGTTGCATCATAGGAGACTTTGTCAAAATATCGGCAAAACGATATCGAGCAATCAAACCCTTATCACTGAGCCGTTTTGACAAATTTTGTTCTAATTGTTTTATATAGGTGACCTCTTGAAAGTTGTAATAGTTTCCCGTCACTTCACCAAAGCATTCCATTTTCTTCCGATTGATAACCAAAGTTCGTCCTTTATACTCTACAATTTCATTTTTACGCTGAACCTGATTAATAATATCAATAATATCCGTGGGCAATTCATCATCAATTTTCATACATGCGCGATCTTCAGCTAGATCTAACATTTGAGCCAATCTTTTATTATATAAATTAACCTTTCCCTCAGGAGTTAACAGTAAAATCCCCTCTTGCGATAGATTGATTACAGCACCTAATTCAATATTAGTTGCCAGTAATTTTTTATACTGGGTTTTGATCCCCGCATCCAATGGCACAATACTGTCGCAATACTGTAACAACCGCCTACTCACTTCTCCTTCAGAGACTTCTAGCTTATTGATGATTTCAATAAATGTAGAAATATCAATATAGCGATGTCCGATGTCAATGATCTTGTCAATATAGTCGGGAACAAATCTGTACTCGCCAGGAGTTATGGCAACTTTAATATCACTGTAATCTCGACCTTCTTCATAAGGAATAAATTTCAGGTGATTAATTCCCAGTTTATAAAGAAGTGTAATCATTTCAAAGGTAGTTTCGATATCATCGTTAACGATTAGCACGCTAGTATCGGTAGGAATGGATACTATCTTATAAATTTCACTTTCCTTAGTCGTTCTTTGCACAACAATGATCCGCTGGGCATCAGGAATGTGTGTTTTTATTTCCAACGCCTTATTTTTTATCATTACTAAAACAACATCATCATCAATCATTTCACCAGGTTTTAGTTCGCTGAAAGAATAGATATTTACATTAACATAATCGGCAAATACTGTTTCTAAATTTTCTTTTAGAAACGCCCGCAAAGGGGACTTACGTTGATTGGTTACCACACCGATACTTTTCATATTTTCCACGTAATCTCCTCTTTGTGGTATTGTTTCTCAATAATCTCCCTATATATATTACAAATTTTCTCCACCGACTCGGTTACTAATGAGTGTTATATTCTCCATATTACTCTCATATCAGAATCTTAGCAACCTCACTCCCCAGGCGAAACTTGATAACACGAAATATAACTATATTACTTTCTGACCGGTTGACTTTTTATAAGATTTCCCAAGATACTAGAAAATGAATCTGATTTTTTCTTAGTTAACCTATCCTTTGGGTTATAAAATTCGTGCTTATAGTGGTCATAAACCGGTTGGACAAATGCTACTTTCATAATTATAATAATCACCTTCTTTGACTATTGTTAGGACTTACTACCCATCAATATTTGATATTTTATATCATAACATGAGAATATGACAAAAAAATGACTGACTAGTCATTTTTTACTATGGAAAAAATAAAAAAAGTACTGTCCTATTAATAGTGATACGGTTCATCTGTGGATAAGTCTGTGTATAACCTGGATATTTGTGGATAAATGTATTTATTTTACATTTATCCCTTGAGGATATTTTGCGCTACATAACCAATCTCTACTTGCATATCTCAATCACCATGGGTAAATACTACGGGCAGGAGGTGATTATATGACACTACAACGAGCCAGCGACTTACAACACCAACAGCAAAATTCAAAAGAACAACAAAATGCAAAAGCACAACAACAGGATACTAAAAACGTTGATTATCTCAGGCAGGTAAACCAACCAAATCACCCAAATACCTAGAGTAGAAATATTATAGGAGTACTTTGCTACTGTTATGCAAGGTACTCCTATTTTTGCTGACACCAATGTAATACTCAATACCTAAGCTTATTCATTTTTGGATATAATTTGTGTTTTATCATAAAAAAATACAAATTATAAAGGATTTTGATAATGAATAGTTGAAATTAACTGTATTGTATGATCATGAAAACTAAATTTAAAAAGGAGTAGGTATCTTGAAAAAAAGTTGTTTACTGATTGCTACATTGATTGGAATATTTATGTTCAATGTGGTGTTAGCATTACCTGTTTTTGCCGATGCACCGGACAAAAAGGTATGCGTATTAGATTTTAAAAATTTAAGTGCCTATAATGGCTTGGGCCTACAAGCAGCAGATGCCATAACCGCAGACATAAAAAAAAATCAACACCTTTCAGGTCATTGATCGCAACCATTTAAAAGACGTCCTACATGAACAATCCTTTGAGTCCAGCGGGATTGTTGACAGCACCAAGGTGGCTGAAATCGGTAAACTCCTAGGGGTTAACTATATCATCACTGGAACTGTAGATGGAAATACGCTGAAAACACCTGGTCATTATGAACAAGGGACTTCTGGCCCCTATTGGATTGATGATTCCTATTCGAGCGGGGCTACTCTAAATCTAACGATGATTAATGTAGAAACTGGGGAAGTTGTCTTTTCCTCCCAGACAGATGGTTCTGATAGTGGCTTGATTGATGCTTTGTCTTGGGCCGTATATAATGCAGTGCGTAACTTTTATTCAGCCATACCTCTGCGGGGGTGCATCATTAAGATTGATGGAAATCATTACTACATCGATTTAGGCACAGACAAAAACATCACTGTCAAAGATCGATTCATTGTTACCCAGGAGGGAGAACCGATTGTTCACCCAAAAACCGGAAAGCTAATTCCCCAGATACGAAATGTTGGGACACTTGAAGTTGTCGAGGTGTGTGATGACATGGCGATTGCAGTTAAAATGAATGATAGTAAAAATGCGGTCATTTCGGTCGGCGATAACGTAACCCGAAAACTTAAAGATAAGCCTGGACGTTTTCTTGGATTGATCGGTTCACGGGAACATGTATATTAAAATAACGAATACCCAATTACTCCCCATGAAATACTCACCTCCTATGTCTAGCTATCATAGAATGTATTAAACTACGACAAAGGGGGAATACTTATGGGTTTCGGATTTGGAGGCGGCCGTGGTGGTGGCTTCATTATTATTCTAATTATTATCTTGTTGTTTTGCTGTTGCGGTAATGAATCATCCTCTAGCTGTTAATGTTCTCTAAATTTACCGACCAAACCATTTATTTCTTCTCAAACCACGTTTAGTAAAGACGTGGTTTATTTTTTTTCAAGCTTCACGGGATTTTTAGAATTTAACACCTTCCCTATTTCGATCTCTAAAATGTCTCTAAAACCTTTTTTTGCTTTCTTCCTTTGCAAATATACAGGTTGATAAGGTTGCTTCCTTACACCAGTCTTATAAATAGGTGCTACCGGAGAAATTGGGGAAAACATGTACCCACATCCCTTTTATCCATTTATTTACATATATTGGATAAAAGTAATTATTTCCCTCTTTTAAAATAATTAATACCTATTTCTAACGAATCAACTATGCTACAGGTAATCCCTAAGGCTACTCTTTCCTAGTGTGCCATATATAGCAAAAAACTGCCTACATATTTGTAAGCGGTTTTCAATTAGCCCATCTCTTTAATTCTCGTAAATACCTCAAAGGCAAGTCTATCATTATACTCTTCCACTCGTTTTTTTACTGACGGTAATTCAAAAAAGGCAATGATCGACGGAATGAATGTCCAACATAACAACAAATATAGCATGCCCTTCTTATTTTCGCCAAAATAGAATTTATGAGCACCAATTCCGCCTAAAAAAAACGTCAACAGCATCACTGTAACGATGTTTTGCCTTTTACTAAATGCTTCACTAATAAATCTCTGTCTTTGATCTTCAGTTAATGTTGAAATATCAATCATTCTATTTATTCACATCCTTTATTCTCCCACTTCTCTCTACAGTATATTAGACATTCTCTAAAAATATTGTCAGATTAGCCAATAATCAACTAAAACAGTCGTAACTTCATACTCTATTTAATTTATTGACTTTTTTTAATAACGAAATAGACCATTCATGTGTATATTATGGTAATATTGTTCTAGTTTGTTTTCACATTGTAGAAGGAGGTCTTTTTTATGTTTAAAAAATTAGCAAGTTTATTCTTTGCTTTTTTTGTATTTTTTCTCGTTACGATACCATGTTTTGCCCTACCATTGCCTGATGAAAATTTTAATCGGCAGCAAGCAATTGATACCTTTTTTAAAGATAAACCCGAAAATTCACTGGAAGGTATCTGGATAACCGATGATAGCAAATATGAAATTGCTATCATTAAAAATGATTTTTCCATATGCCAGGGATATGATTATGTTGGCTTTACCGTGCAAACTACTGATCCTGCCTGGGAACCTGGAAAAGTCAAAATGCAGTTAAAGACTACTGCGATTCCCAAGTTCTTCACAGGCTTGTGGCATAAAACCCCCACTGCATTCCTCTCTTCAACCGACGAACAATCATGGGGAACTGCTTTTCGGCTTTCTAGTGAGCATGTTATAGAATATACCAACGAAAAGAGAGAAAGGAAGTTTCTCGTTAGAATATATCCAGGAAATTCAGACCCTGCCAATGCTGCTACTCGCTCTGGTACTGGTTTTTTTGTAACGCCAGACCTAATTGTAACCAACTATCATGTGGTACAAGATGCCAAAACCATTGATGTTAAATATCACAACGGTAAGAAAGGAATCGCTACTGTTATTACTAAAGATCCTATCAACGATTTGGCTATCGTAAAAGTAAGTACACTAGAACCCTCTGTAAAACCATTATCAATCGCCAATATCCAAAACCCTAAAGATGGAGATACGGTATATACTGTAGGATTCCCCTTACCTAATCTACTAGGTACCAAACCCAAACTAAGCGAAGGAATCATCAATAGTATCACAGGCCTTGACGATGATGTAAGAATGTTTCAGATCAGCATCCCAATACAACCTGGAAATAGTGGTGGTCCATTGATCAACACCAAGGGACAAGTTGTTGGGGTAGTCACCTCTACCATCAATCCATTTACGTCTATACTATTAAACCGAACAATCCCACAAAATATTAACTTTGCAATGAAAATCAACTATGTAAACAATCTCCTCAACACACTTCCTGAAGAGGCACAGTTACCTAGTAAAAAAGTATCTGATGATCTTACTCCTGCCCAAATCATGCTTTCAACTAACCAAGCCGTTGTACAAATTGAGGTACAATAAATCAACAATAACCTATTTTTAGTCAAAATAACAAACACTGCAAAGCTCATGAAGCCTTGCAGTGTTTGTATTTTATACGTCTTTTTTCATAAAACTCTGCAACGAAAAATCGCTGTTCGTTTCTTGCTTACCTAAATTTGAAATTTACTAACAGCTTCCCGTAAGTTCATTGCTAAATGAGCTAAGGATTGACTAGCTGATGCTATTTCTTCCATAGCTGCTGATTGTTCTTCCGTGGCAGCAGATACATTCTGGGTTTCTCCAACCGTCTTTTTGCTAAGCTCACTAATTTGCCTTACCGATTGCACAATTAGTTGCCCCCCCATAGCCATATGCTCAATATCCGTGGATATTTCCTTGGTCTGATCTGATACTCTGTTTATCATAGCACTAATCTCTTGAAATGCTTTTCCCGAAGCATTGACAACTTCAGCTCCAACTTTAACTTCACGAGTCCCATCATTCATAGCTATCACAGCGTTGTCAGTATCTCCTTGAATCTCACCTATTAATGTCGCAATTTTTTTAGCTGCATCTTGTGATTGTTCGGCAAGCTTACGAACCTCTTCTGCTACAACAGCAAAGCCACGCCCTTGCTCACCAGCTCTTGCTGCTTCGATAGCAGCATTTAAAGCTAATAAGTTCGTCTGACTAGCAATGCCAGCGATTGTATCTACTATTTGACCGATTTCTTTAGAACGTTCCCCCAACTTGGCGACTACTTGCGCCGAGGTAGTAACCGTCTTTTCAATGAAAATCATCTGGTTTACCGCTTTATCGATGGATTGGTTGCCGACCTTTGCCCTATTCGCTGCTTGTGCTGATTGTTCTGATACTTCATTAGCGTTAACAGAAACTTGCTGGATGCTATTTGACATTTCCTCTACCACGGCACCTGCGCCATCCGCTTCACTTAGTTGGTCTTCTGCACCAGTTGCCACATCGGTAATAGATTGGGCAACTTGATTGGCAACTTGCGCCGACTGATCAGCACTAGCCATCAGTTCTTCTGAAGATGCTGCTAATTGCTCAGCTGACTCATTGATATGTTTTAAAACCGTATAGAGACTACTTCGCATATTCCCTAAGGCATCAGCTAATTGACCAATTTCATCCTTGCGAACAAACTTATATGACTTATCACGAAAATCTCCTGTTGCAAATTCTTTACAAATTGCTACCATTCTATTTAAGGGGCTTGTTATGATCTTAGTTATGTACCAACCACTTAACCCTAATAGTATCAACGATACTACAATTATACTAATTTGAATCTGCATAGCCTTTACAAATGCTACCTGATTCTCAGCATTACTTTTCTTTGCTGTTTCCACTTCATACTTTGACAGATCAGTACATCTATTAAGGGCTTCCTTTGCTAATGGCTCTACGTTAGTAATATACAATGCATAAGCTTCGGCATTTTTATTTTGCATTGCCAGTTCAATAACGCGGGTTCTAGCCTCCCGATATTTCCCCATAGATTCCTTAAGCCCAGCCAATTTTTCCGCTGCCTTGGTATCTAGTTTAGTCTTTTCAAATTCAACAATATTTTCATTAAACCCTTTTACCAGGTCACCTATTTCTTTTTCTAAGGCTGCATTTCTAGTGGTATTGTCCGTTGTAATCATCAATTCCATTACGTCCCTATTCACCTTGTTAATATAAGATTGATTCTCATTGATAAAGGCAATTGGCACCAATTGATCTGTATACATCATATTTAACTCAGTATTGGATTGTTGTAGATAATAATACCCTGTATACCCTACCATACAAAGAGCGATGAAAGCGACAGTAATTAGAATACTTAATTTCAGACTTACTTTTATATCATTTAATAAATTCATTTTTTCTCCTCTTTCATAAAAAAATATCGATTGAGTAAAATTCTTATTTTCATCTAACCTTACTTTTATTTTTGCCATATATCAAGTGACAAGTAGCCACTTAAAGACAATAATACCTGCCAAAATTACACTACGCTCACCTCCCTATCTATCATTAAATCCCGTAGATACTTTTAATGCATCTTCGCAGAAATTAATTTAAATCAATCGTTAACGTGACGTTTGTTTATCAACCTGTAAGATGAACCGCCTGAGAGATACAGACAACAGACATTACTGCAATAATCGCGGGAAATGCCTCGGCAGTATCCCAATCAAGTCGAGAAAATATAGATGCCAAACAGCGCAAGGTCATTCAATACCTGATTAAATGCAGCGGCACGACACCATCAATTGCCTACGATAGTAGTCTTGAGAAAGAACGACAATCCGCAACTAAAATATGAAATACATATTTGGGCTACAAAATCTTCCAAGGTAAATCCTACTCAGATTTTAGTAATGCGGGAGTGATTAACAATCGTTACAAACCACTATGTAATTAAGATAATTCGTCTAAAAAAAATCATTTCCTGCATCTTTAGTTAAATTTCTACATAAATAATCAGTGCGCTGACTAACATTACTTTATTCCCTCATAAACTAAGTCTTCACATATCCGATACATCCGTTTAGGCATCAGAAAAAAGAGCTAGTCGAAGATTCTGAAGATATTTTGTGTTGGACGGAGAAACGCAAGCTGCGCCTAGTGGGCATTGCGCAAAATTTTGATGATGAAGTATACTACAAAATAGACTTTGACTAGTTATTTTCAGTCAAAATAAATTGCTTATAATAATTAATCGCTTGCTCTTTCTGATGTAATTTGGAATAACAAAACCCCCGTTCAGTTCATTAACTGATCGGGGGTTTTTAGATAAATAAAGGCTCCATAGTTTTAATCATTTAATATTAGACGATATGAATACAATAGAAATCCAACTGTCAAAATAACATGGAATAGGTTTGATAACCACGGTTCGATAATAATCATAACATCATCCCCCTTCTGAAAATTTGAATAGGTTCCTGTATTAATGTTATCACAACAAATAGTTTTTTCACCATATGCTAAGGTCTTAATTTCCTGGGCCTTTTGTCCCATTTATACCAAATGAAAAAGCACCGACTATCGGTTAAGATCATCAGTGCTTGTATGTACAACTTATTATGTTTTTCAGAAATCTATTCTAGACTCTTATGTGCGCCATCACAAAATGGAGGATTTTCAGTTTGTTTGCATGCACAAAAATAAATTTTTTCGTCTTTTTCAGCAGTAAATGCTCGAGGTTGGAAACTAGTTCCTTTGTGTGCTCCATCACAGAAAGGCTGTGATCCGCTTTTTCCGCAAGCACACCAATAGTAGGTTTTACCTTTCTCTACATCAATCGCAATCGGAGATTTTTGACTAATTACTGGTTTTTCCATACTAAGTCCCCCTTAAATTTTACTATAAACACTAATTTTCGACATTGGTATGCCAACTTTATTCAACATGAGTAGCAGAATATCCTTTCTTATGAAGAACTATTTATTCACAACATTAATGGGAGTATTGGTTAAAAATTTTTCCAAGTTACCAACAGCAATATCCATCAATCTTGTTCGTGTTTCTTGGGCTGCCCACGCAATATGTGGTGTTATAATACAATTCTTAACGGTAAGCAACGGATTATCAGCTTTAATCGGCTCACTGGAGACCACATCAACTCCAGCGGCATAAACTTTACCACTCTGTAAAGCCTCTGCTAGCTCTTCTTCCACAATAAGGGGACCGCGAGCCGTATTGATGATGATAACGCCATCCTTCATTTTGGCAATATTATTTTTATTAATAATTCCCTTTGTGTTCTCAAACAATGGACAATGCAGGGATATGACATCAGAGTTGGCAAGTAATTCGTCAAGACTTACATATTGCAAGGTATCACTCTTTAACTCTTCCCGTTCACGTGAACCATAAGCTAACACTTTCATCCCCAGAGCTTGCGCAATTTTGGCCGTAGCTTGACCAATTTCCCCAAAACCGATCATACCGATGGTCTTACCAGTCAATTCAATAAGGGGATGGCTCCAATAGCACCAATCCGTGCACTTCGTCCAGTCTCCAGTATGAACGCTGTTACTATGTTCTCCAATATGATGGCATACTTCAAGTAGCAAGGCGATCGTAAACTGCGCAACAGCAGCAGTCCCATAAGCTGGAATGTTGCTAACCAGTATGTTTTTCGCCTTAGCTACTTCAATATCCACAACATTATACCCCGTTGCTAATACACCAATGAATTTTATCCCTGGACACGCAGCAAGCACAGTTTGGTCAATGATCGTCTTATTCGTAAACACAATCTCAGCATCACCAATTCGTTCTACGGTTTTGTCTGCTGGTGTTCTGTCATACACAACGGTATCACCCAGGCTGCTCAGACCATCCCAGCTCAAATCACCAGGATTTAGAACATAACCATCTAAGACAATAATTTTCATACAAGGTCCTCCCATTTTAAAAATCATAAAACCTGCCTAAATTCATCTTATTGAATAGAATTTCCCTAAATAATGTTATACTATATATCATATCACTATAAATAGTAATAAACAGTTCAAATAAGAGAGGATACATCATGATTAATGAAAAAAATATTCACACGTTAGGAACACATAATGGGAAATTTCATGCCGACGAGGTTATGGCTACTGCTATACTTAGGTTGCTGCTAGGAGATATTGCGGTAACAAGAACTAGAGATGAAACGATACTTAGAACACTGGATTTTGTTTACGATATAGGCTTGGGAGAATTTGACCATCACCAACTAGATAAAGAAATGCGAGAAAATAACATTCCGTATGCTGCTTGCGGTTTAGTCTGGCGAGAGTTTGGCTCAAGAGTCATACAACAGTTTAATTCCAACTTTGAAGAACATGATATCGGCTCAATTTTTGATTATGTGGATAAAAATTTACTGCAAGGAATTGATGCTACTGATAATGGCATCAATATCAAATCAGAAATCAAAGTAACTTCCATCAGCGATATGATCCAAAGTTTTAATCCTACATGGGATTCAAACGATTCCCAAGACGAGGCGTTTGAAGAAGCGGTTCGCTATGCAACTACGGTTATCCAAAAGATCATAGGTAGACAAGTTGCTGTTATAAAAGCACGGACCATAGTAAATGAGGCTTTTCAACATAGAGCCCTTAATGAAATTATGGTGCTAAAAACTGGTTGTCCTTGGCTCCAACAGTTACTTAACATCGATTTAAACCATGAGGTCTTATTCGTTATTTCTCCTGGCGATCATAATGCAGAGTATAAAATTCAGACGGTAAAGAAAACGGTTGATACTTTCGAAGCTAGAAAAGATCTATTAGAATCCATTCGAGGAAAATCAAGTGACGAGATAAATGCCATCATTAATATAGAAGATGCGATCTTTTGCCATAAAGCAGGATTTATCGCATCAGCAAAAAGCATGGAGAGCGCCTTAAAAATAGCAAAATTATCACTTTAAAACTTGTTGCATCAGCATTACGCTAAGATTATTTTGCATCTTTTTACTGCCGATTTTGCGGCAGCATCTTAATCACAGCCCGCGGGGTTATTGCAAATACTTTCTCGCTAATTGCCTCACGATTTTTGTGGCAAAACCATCCGATAAACACTACAAATAGTCCAAATCCAGCCAATGCAATTGGGAACAATGGGGAATCCTGAAATATTGAATATGCCAAATGTCCAATATACCCGATACACCCTAATGATCCAAGGAGCATAAAAACACTACGGCCTAGCAAGGTACCAGCGCACATCATCGCAACATTGATTATGAAATACAGAAATTTTGTCCATTCGTTCCCACTATTGAAGGTAGACAACCCACCCCAAAAGGTTATACCGCCAAATATGTACAACCACTTCCCATAGTCAACGGACTTCCTGTTATCGATGATGAATGCAACCATTGTCATGATTGTACCAAAAGCAATCGAAACACATCTGCGGTTATTCCAATCATAATCCTGCCCAAACAACATTGGTGTGATATCCATGGACATATACCACAAAATAAAAGCTGGTATTGCCATTGCAATCGGAATTTTAATATAGCGCAGTGCGATCGCGCCAACTACTAAAGTGACCCATTCGATAATTATCCAGCCACTCTCAATATATGCCTGGAAATCCAAATAGTTTCCTGGATAACCGCCTGGCCAAATACCCAACCACTTTTGTATTGCATAAGTGAACAACGGAGTCATCGCAACTGCCATAACATAAAACAAATTGCTTAATATCTTTGATTTGCTGGAAAACGACCTGCCTGTTAGGATAAAGCCCAGCGCATACAAGAGTGTAATCATCGCAATACCCGCTCCATGCCAAGAATCCCAGGCCCTATTCATAAACCAGCCCATTGCACCGATAGCGATGAATGTACCAGAATAGTAAAGCATCTTCACAAATGCTGATTCCCCCGTAATGTTTTTTACGTTTTCGGTCTCTAGGTTAGCATCTGCAATCAATAAATTCCATAGACTTTCTTCTTGATTTTGCGTGATGATCCCTTTTGCTGTCGCTTGCGCTAACTTGTCCTTGGTTACTATTACCTTCATATCCACGCTCCTATCTAATATCCATTGCTTACTTTAACATTCAATCAAACTAAATGCATCCCTGTAATCTATTGGCCATAACAGCAAAGAACTCCTGCCAAATTTCTACAAAAAATTTAGCAGGAGTTTTCATATATTATTTTATTTTCTTGATCAACCTTAATAAAAATCCGTTCTTCAGCTCCACCGCATCAGCAGGACATAATTCTTGGCAACAATAGCAACGGATACATTTCTGATCATCAATGATAACTTTATGATCTACCATCTGCATCGCTGCTGGTGGGCAATGGCGGATGCAGCGTTCACAAGCAACACACCGTTTGCTAATCTCCGGTTTCGCCGTTAACTGACTCTGAAAGAAATCAACGATTGGCGCCGGCACCCAATGATCGGTGGATTCCAAATTGCGTGGCCGCGCAAACTGTAATCGCACATCGCGCCCACTACCTACAATCTGGATATTCTCTAGCGTTGGTGACAAGCCCAACGATAACGCCCGCGCTGTTACAGGCATTTTTTCCCCCTGGTAGCCCATTATTTCTGTCATGACGGAATCCACCGCGAAACCATTAATCCCACCAAGTAGCACACCAGCCTGCTTAGCAATTCCATTGCGCGGTCCATTGCCTTCCATCCCAACAATACCATCAACAATATACAGAACTGGTTTTACGACTTGCGCTAAATCTACTAGCATACCAGCAAAATCACTACGTTTTTTCATGCGCAAGTGAAATTGAGCTTTATCCGTTCCCACAATCAGACCAAATAGATTTTTTATTGTCCCAGTAACCCCCATAAAAGAATGGGTTTTCATCTTTGCGAGGGAAATAATTTGATCGACTTGCTGATAGGCAGCAGCCAATGCAAATTTTTTTATCGTTCTCCCTGGGGGAAAAACTACATCTACTTTTTCCGCAAAGGATACAAGCTCTGCCCCTTCCTGTTGACACACCTCTAATATACCACATTTTTCAGCTACCTTTAAAGTACTGCTGACACCTGGCGAATCTCCCACAAGAGCAATCCCACCCGCCTGCTTCACTTGCCGAATTAGGGCTCTCACTACCTCCGGGTGGGTAGTTACCATCAGCTCTTTGGCTACGCCTTCCACCATATTGGGTTTGATTAACACCTTATCATTAGGTTTAATAAACTCTGATATACCACCCAATTCTTCAAGCAATTCTTGCATGGCTTGCTCGACTACCTGCTCATCATAATTGTCGACTTTGACAACAACTACCTTAGCCATTTTCTATGTCCCCTCACCTGATTTTTTCCCTTTTACATATTATATATCTCATTATGTTATTATCGATTTAATATAACAAAAACATCTTATCAGATACTCACCTTCTGCGCCTTGGTATCATAGAGTGTATTAACTTAATGATAAAGGAGGAATTACTTATGGGTTTCGGAGGCTTTGGAGGCGGACGTAATGGTTTTGGTGGCGGTGGCTTCATTATCCTGATCATCATTCTTATATTTTTCTGCTGTTGCGGGAATGACTCTTCCTCTAGCTGTTAATTTTTTCTAAATTAATCGATTATACCATTCTCTCTTGTAACCACGCTTAGCCAAAGCGTGGTTTATTTTTTTTGCATCGACGATAAAAATCAACATAAAACCCGCCTACATGTTAGCGCCTGTAGGTGGGTTTTCCTATTTGATATTTGTACTTTCACTGTAGACTTTAAATCGCTTAGGCCACCAAGATTCCTGGTGATTGCCAGTGGTTAAATACACTCCCAAAAGGATCCACATCCCCCCAGTGATCTCGTGCCATCCTATATGCTCCCCTAACAATATAACGGCCAGAGACATCCCCACCATTGGCATGATATTAAGGAAAATAGAGGCTTGACTGGGGCCGACTTCCTTGACTCCGTTGTTCCAGCACGTCATTGCTAAGATACCCCCACCGAGCACCATGTATGCCATTGATAATATTCCACTGGAAGTTATATTCGTCGTCATGCCATTCCCATACCACAAGGCAAGAATTCCCGTCATCATTGCACCAGCCAAGCCAGCCCATGCAGTGGTAACCACTGGCGAAATTTCAGCCATTACCTTACGCCCTAAAATAGAATAGATAGCCCAACAAACCTGACTAGCAAAAAACAGGATATCTCCATAGTTAAATGAAAGATTCATAATGACCTGCACCGAACCATGGGCTACTACTAATAGAACGCCAACAAAGGATATCATGATACCTACCCATTGAACTGCATTCATCTGTTCTCGAAGAACAATAGCCGCAAGCACTGCTGTCACTGCCGGAGTTGTGGCAGAAATTAACGTGCTATTTATTACCGTAGAATATTGTAAACCACTAAACTGAAGAACGTTATTCAGGGTAATTCCCGTAAGTCCCATTAATGCCAGTAGGGGGAAATGCCGCACTGGAGGGAGGGCCTTCTTACCGTTATTGATGAATAAGACAATTAATAATATAGCGCTAATACCAATATAGCGATAAAAGGTGATCATGATTGGAGATAGCTCTTTAAGAACTGCTTTTACTACCACCGGCTGCGCTCCCCACAAAACAGCAGCTAGACTTAAATACATATATATATTATCCATTATAAATATCCTTTATCTAAAATATTTTCATCTTTGTATTTTAACACTATATTCTGTAATATAAAATAGATGTTTTGAAATTAAGAGCATTAAAATAATGATAATTAAATTCGAATAAGAGTTTACTTACATTCAAAGTTTGTCCCAAACAACAAAAAATAGAGCCTTTCGGCTCCATTCCGTATCATCTTCATCTTTTTTCAGTCTACAATTTTTCTGGTATTCCTCATAATCATCTAAGGAAAAGAAAACTATGTCTTTTACGTTGTGTGGGCATTTATCACTATTAGTATCAATTACCCGGTCACCTTTTATTCTGCCGTACAATCGACCACCCCCTAACTATAGTTTGTGCTCCGTATTGGTTAATTATTCTTCGCTCAATTCTCCACCTCAAATAAAAAAGCGTGACCAAGGCCATCATCAATTAAGATTTTTGGTTTCAGTCACGTCCATGCTATCATGCATACTATTATAATTTAATCTTCTCAACAAGTTCCTTCATAAATCCATCTTCAAAAGGACTCTTAAACCCAACCTTGTGCAGCATATTAGGAAAATAATCTTTTGCTGATTCCAAGCAAAATGTAGTATATTTTTGCCAAGCATCCTGATGATTTTCATCCATTATTGTTTTAAATTGAAGTGCACAGGTTTGTGCCAGACAATAATCAATATAATAGAATGGAGAGTTATACACATGCCTCTGCAACTGCCAAGTACGTCCAGCACTGAAGAATTCATCATCTGCAAACGCAAGATGTGGCTTATATTCTGTTTCTAACCGCTGCCAAACTGCCCTTCTCTCACCAGCAGTAAGTTCAGGTTTCGTATAAATGATTTCCTGAAATTCATCAACCATACAACCGTAGGGTATAAAGGCAATGGCATCTTCCAGATGCATTTTTTTATAATCAGCGCCTCTATTGCCAAAGAATAAATCCATCCATTGTTCTGTAAAAAATTCCATTGACATGGAATGAACTTCCGCTGTTTCCATCGTGATGTTGTTGTGCTCTACGATTTCATCATTTCTGGTCAGATATCCCTGGAAGGCATGTCCACATTCATGTGTCATCACATTCACATCACCGCTTGTACCATTAAAATTAGCAAAAATAATGGGGGCCTTATACAGCATCAGCATTTCCATATAGCCACCGGTGGCTTTATTTGCTCTTCCTAATACATCAAATAATTCATGCTGTAACATAAAGTTAAAAAATTCCTTTGTCTCGGAAGATAATTCGCTATACATTGTTTTGCCTGCTACAAAAATATCATCAGCCGTGCCAAGGGGAATCGGATTTCCGTCCAAGAAATAAACGCCTTCATCAACAAAATCAAGTTTTTCTAAGCCCAGACGTTTTTTTCGTTCTTCATGCATCTTAGATGCAACGGGAACAAAAACTTTTTTGACTTGATTTCTGAAATTAGCTACATCATTTTTATCATATGAATTACGTTTCATATTGTAATAGCCAAGTTGAACATAATCATCACATTTGATTGCCTTCGCCTGTGTATTACGGTTAGCTACCAGCTTATCAAAAATTTCATCTAATTCATCTGCAATCGTAAGTAGCTTTTCACTTCGCACTTTTGATGCTTCCACTCTTGTTGCCCTGTCTTTTGACTTTAAATATTTGCCTAATAAAGAAAGATTCAGGGTTTCTCCTCTAAATTCAACCTTAGTTTGTGCAAGTAATTTATTGTATTTTGATATAAGAACATTTTCTTCCTGTTTAAGTGGAATCAATACATCATCAAAAGCTTTTAACTGAATTTCAATGTCTTTAAAGGCAACTTTTCCGATCTTATTTTCAAGGTAAGTTCGATAGTTAGAATTAAACAACAGTTTTTGATATTTCACTTTGAAACTTTCAATTTTAGGAGATACTTCATCATAATACGCATGTTCTTTTTCATAAAAATGATCGGACACATCACCATCATGCCTCATACCCGCTAAAATCATTGCTGTACTGACTTTTCCCATTACAGCGTAATATTTTTTATGAACTGCAAATTGTTCTTCGCCATTTTTTGCCGCATTAAATTCTTTTATTATTTCTGCAGTTTCTGTTTCAAAAGATTCAATTGTAATTCTTTCATAAGGAAGCTCTGATAATTTAAAATTTTCATCTTGCATTCTTGCCCCTCCTAATACGTGGCATATTTAAATAATTATCCTGTTTCTATTATATAGTTATTTTCATAATATTTCCATGTGTAATTTTTAAAATATTTGGTTTTTCAACAAAATCAATTATGCACAGAAAAAAACCACAATTTTCGTGGCTTTTTCATTGACCATCCGCTTACATCTTATGCCGTACTACCTCAAACCGCTTCATAGTATATTTTTCTTTTTTTCCAATTCCAGCTTTCATCAGAGAAATTTCAATTTGCTGTTCTACGGAATCAACCCCTTCAAGATTAGGCAACAGCAATCCTTGTCGATATCCATTTGATACAATCACCCCATACCTAGCGACGTTTAATTCTTCCTTTGAGGTTATATCTTCCGGTGGATACAAAACATCGACAGAATAAACTAAATCCGTAAGCTCCTCCTCCGTCACTGGATCAAATCTAGGGTCCTGTACTGCTGCGCTGACTGCATTTTGTATGATTTCCTTAGCGACATTCTCCCGCGAAGGTTCTATCGTTCCAATACAGCCCCTGAGATTTCCATCCTTCTTTAAACTTACGAATACCCCCCTGGAGTGATCTAACATCTCCCCTGGTAAACTGCTAAAATCATAATAGTAACTCCCCGACTTTATATAATGTTCCAAACTATCTTTAGCAAGTTTTACATAGGGATCCATGCCACCACTTACGATTAATTTTGCCGTACCATATCCTACCCCAAAAGGCCCTTCATAAGAAACAACTTGTGTCTGTAAGCTCTTGGTCCCCAGCGCCCCAGCCGTTATGATCAGCGATCTTAGCCCACACTCCCCCGCTTGCTCTGCTAGACCAAAATCAAAGTTGACGATTTCCTCCATACTGCCTCTTGTTATGATATCAAGTATTTTTTCATCAAATTCTTTCCCATAGGGCGAATATGGATAAGGACCTTCCTTTGCTAATTTGTGAGAAAGATCACCGCTGGCAATGATAATTACCTGCTCATCTGAGCTCTCAACTACTTTAGCTAACAAATTCCCGAATTTAGCCAACAGCTTAGGCTCCAATAACCCATACGTAATATGTACCAGCTTGTAATTGGGATATTGTTTATTCACAAAATATAAGGGTACTAAACAACCATGGTCGAGTCTAGCCTCGATATCCATTTCACTAGCAGACTCTTGGTTGATTTGAATTAATGGAATGTTTTCGCGTAAACTTTCCGTCACGATTGCTTGGACCATTTCGATACTATTCGTAAAGGAATTTTCTAAGTCCTGATACCCAAAACGACTAAAATCTCCTACTAACTTTTTCTCTGTGGAGATTGCTATCCCATTACGAAAAACTGGGCCATGGGGTGTAATTACTATAATGGTCGAAGGTTCTCGCTCCTTTATATCTGCGACTAAGTTACCAATACCAGCAATCGTCTTGACAGCTTTCTTGTCTTCCCCTTTGCCAATCTCACTAAGTAATATCGGGGGGTGAGGAAATAAATATCCGCCTAATAATTTACCCATCATCACACCATCCTTCTATATGATTAAGCCTGTAATCTTAGTTTGGCAAGCACTACATTTGTCATCTTCAATTCCCACTACCTTGATATTATGATTCCTGATTACCAAAGCATTTCCGCATATTTTACAATATGTATTTGGGTCTGCACCACGGACATTTCCCATATAAACATAATCTAATTGTTTTTTTGCAATCGCTACGGCCTGAACTAACGTATCAATCGGAGTGGGCGGAAGCTTCATCTTATATGCTGGATGATACCGGCTTAAGTGAAGGGGGATGGACGTATCGATTGAAGCTATTTTTTGTGCCACTGCTTCTATATTAGCTAACGTACTATCCCCCCCCTCAATCACTAAGGTGGTCACTTCAATATGGGCATGCTTGCTACTCAATTCAATCGTATTTAATACAGGTTCTAAACTGCCCTTACAAATTTCCTGATAAAAGCTAGCCTCCATAGATTTTAAGTCAATGTTCATGGCATCAACATACGGGAGTAATTCACGCAATGGTTCTTGATTGATATATCCGTTGGTAACTAAAACATTTTTAAGCCCTACTTTGTGGGCCAGCTTTGCTACATGCAAAACATATTCATACCAGATTGTCGATTCATTATACGTGTATGCAATCCCAATTGATTTTTCGCGACGTGCTAACGCGATTATGTCTTCATCAGCGATTTCAACAGCTTCTTCATCATAATAGACCAGCTCAGAATTTTGACAAAAATCACAGGCAAAATTACAGCCAAAAGTTCCTATGGAAAAGATGGTACTCCCAGGGTAAAAATGATACAAGGGTTTCTTTTCGATGGGATCATAGGCATAAGAAATTACTTTGCCATAATTCTTAGTATACAAAGTGCCATCTACATTTACCCTAACTCTACATCTGCCTGCATTCCCAAGGCTAATGCTGCAATGATGAGGACACAGCAGACAGTCAACATGGTTATTCTCTGCTTTCTGTTGATACATAGCCTCTCTCATACATTACCTCCCCAACTATAATTTCAGTTAATAGCCATCGTTCACCTTCGTCTCCTATTATTCCATTATACTATCTTTTGCATACAACAATAGTAACAACTACATCAGCTGCCGAATTTTCCTTCCGGTTTTAGTTGGTAGAACTACCTATAATTATTTGAAACCACGTAAAAAAAGCCACGAAATTCGTGGCTTCATAAGTAGACTGAACGCGGATACGACTGTTGGCTATTTACTTATAGTTTAGCGATCTGGCTGTCAAAAAAAAGGTTTGCATGTTGAATATAAATTTCATCAGGAACAAAATTTTGTGCGAGTTGTTGTTGAGTTTCTTCTGAAATTCCCTTGTTTAGCACAATTTCCCTTCCAGCCTTTTCTACATTTTGCAAATAGTTTAAAATAATTGGTTGTAGCTCTTCTGTTTGAGCGTTCAGTAAGCCACCTTGTGTTGCATAGATTTCTCCAAGGACCTCTGCCCCCATGTTTCGAGAGGCTCTCTTGATCCAATGGGAAATCACCTGAAAGTGAGAACGCTCAGGAAAGCCACAATTCGATATCATTACGAGTTGGGGTGTGATGGCATCTGCCTTTTTTAGATGGCGACATTCGCCCTCTGCAGTTTTCTGAAAATGGGGATCGCCTTTTACGACCATTCGATCCATAAATGCTTTTAACATACTAGAAATATTATCAAAATACAGTGGTGTAGCCAAAACCAAAACATCGGTTCCTTCGCACAGGGATAATATTTTTGCCATATCATCTTTTATGATGCATTGCCCAGGGGTGTTTAACCAACACGAAAGACAACCTCTGCAGTGACCAATGTCGTTTTCTGATAAAAAGACACTGTTTGTTTCGGCACCTGCCGCTTGGGCTCCTTTTAAAAAGGCAGAAACCATTACATTAGTATTACTAGCTTTCCCCTTGGGACTTCCATTAATCGCTATAATTTTCATAATTTCATTCCTCCCGTTTTTCTAATAATTGTAAACATTCTTCGGCCCATTCGATGGCTGCTTCCGTTGCTTTGATGCCTCGTCTTAAGGTCATATGCCAAAAAAAGGCATCCTTTTGTCCATGTTTTTCTTCGTCTTGAACACACTCACCTATTTTTTTGTAATTTTCTAACTGTTCCTGTTGTGTACGAACATAGCGCCTAAGTTCATAGGCCAGGTCAGCTTTGCCCAGGCGTGATGCAAAAAAAATTCGCACCAGAAATTCATTTCGTTCGACTTTTTCAAGTTCTTGAGGAAAGTCTTTCAGCCACCGCGTAAATGCTTCTGTTCCAGACGGTGTAATAGAATAAATTTTTTTATCGGGCTTCCCCTCTTGGGGTTCAATATAATGAGTTACCCAACCATCTTGCTCCATGCGAGTGAGTTCTCGATATATTTGGCTCACATGAGCATTCCAAAAGTGGTTGATGGATGATTCGAAGAGCTGTTTAACTTGGTAGCCCGTCATTGGTTGGTAGGATAAGAGTCCTAATAGAGTATGATTTAACGCCATGTGGCACCGCCTTCGTGGAATAATCTGCATTTTTATATTAGCAAAGTTATATATGCATTGTCAAGTATAACTTTGCTAATACGCGAGATGATCATATATCTCAATCTGAATGTACATCACATATGTCATAAAGCACTTTTTCCTTTGAAATGTCCCATAAACAAAAAGCCACCTGCCTACTGTTTTATTACCAGTTTGGCAGATGATTTTATAAACAATTATAAATTAAATAACGCCATAATTGAGTTACTAGCAGTATACAGCACTAGTATCCCTGTAAAAATTACAATCGGATATCGTACCATTCTTTTTTAGCATTATCCATAAGTCACCTCTACGTATTTTTTCCAACTATCCAATATATGCATCTTAGTATTGAAGCTATGCAGGATAATTATTACGGTTTTAAGACAAATAAAAAAGCCGTCTCACCTCGAAAGGTAAAACAGTTATTTTAGTAATCTTAACAACTTCACCAATAATTCTATTATAAAAGCACTCCTTGCAACCAAACTGCAAGTAGCATATATTATCATTTCCTTTCCTGCTGACACATCTATGTAAAAGATCGGTATAGTTAGTCAATAAATTTTGGGGTCAAAATTGGTAGCCATTACTATACCGATCTGTTAATTAACATTTTATCTAAAATATGTGACAAAAACATGACAACTATAATATGTAGCTCTTAACTAAGTTAGATGCCATTATTTTGGTACCAGATTGCTTTGCCTCTTAGAGTACCACCACCAGACCAAGGGGCATCGCTAGGTTTTAATATCCACAGATCCCAACGCTCGCAATCTCCGCCTACACTCCCATCCGGATTTGGGTTAGGACCATAAATGCCGTCAGGACATCCGTTCGCTTCATACCCAGGATTTTTGCCGTCAAGATTATTAGCTGCTTCTGCGTGGGTCATTACTGTATCGATATCAATAGTCAAACCTAGTCCCTCAGCTAATACAGCAACAACCTGTGCCATGCACTCAATTTGAGCGTCAGTCAAAGGTTCAGGTCCAAAGTTATTTGTAGTGGCCTGAAACATACACATTGCACTAATCCCTATACCACCCGTATTTCTCATGTATGTATGCGCTAATACGGCTGTGAGGTCGTTGGTAGTTGCGTATAAAGTTCCATCCTGATCAATAAGGATATGATAATCAGCAAATTGCTCACCATAATGGCCTGCAGACCAATGAAGATAAATTTTATTAATATTCCCCTTTACTGATTGTGTCATTGCCTTTAAATCTGCTACTGTTATTTTACTCATTTTAATTCCCCCATAAATTTTTTTTGTATTTCTTGATAAACTCACATAATCCTATTGGATAACTTTGTAGTGTCCTTCCACCATATGCATATTCACTGTTCAATAGCCAATTAATAATTTAAAAAACACCTATCCCTGTTTTCGCAGATATCATTTGGGCACCTCATTAGTTTTCTGATTCCCAACTCCCCCAATTTAATATATTGTCAATCAATCAAACTTCTTATTTTTTATCCGTACATATTTTTACGGATATAGGTATAAAAAAAATAACCGCACTCGCGGCATGGGTTCTATCGACAATTTTTTTAGTACAAAAGTTAAATAATAACTATCACAATTAATATAATATTTACATATCATATTAACAAAACATTTTTAACTCAGGAGGTAACTAAGGATGCTTTTTAGTGCCTATAAATGGGGTTATCTGGAACTTGCAGAATGGGAATACTCGATGGATCAGCGAATCGTTTATGGCCCTTCTGCTTGTCATCCAACCCTACTACTCAAGTCAGCCATGTGCTTTCCAATTAGATAATAGGAATGTATGACCGTCTAAGGTAGGCGGTCCTTTTCTATGAAAAGATCCATTATACTTCCTGTTGGGTGTAAGAAAAAACATATTTAGATCAAGTTCAATTTTCACGAGCTAACCTGCTAAATTTTTGATAATCTTCTAGCGATACATTAACTGAAACATTGATTGTCTTCTCCTGTATAAGCTACATACTTTTTTTCTAATCTTTTTTCCCACTATATTCTATAAAAAGTACTATTGTTAATAGACAAATAAATATCCCCGCAATCATCCCAACCCCAAAGTAAACCATATGAAGAATCATTTGTCTAACACCTTCTTTCATATTACTCTTTGAATATATTCAACCTATTAATTACCAATTAAGTACATTATTCGATAAAAAGAGAATAATTCCTTTATTAGCTTTCTGATATTCCCAATAGAAAACCTCCTACAATTTGTAAACAGCTTGTCATCTATTTTCTATGCACTTTAAAAATGTAATATCATCCTACAACAAGTTAAGCTATCACTGAATGGTTTAACTTGTTATTATTTTATTACAACAAATACATTTCTAGCGGATCAGGTCCGTAAAAATTAAATAAAAAAAATCGTCTCCAATTGGATAGACGACTCAAATTATTTACTGACCACATATATTAATGTAGCTATACCCCATAATGTCATTCCTATAGCAACTACTCGTAACATCGCTCATATTTGCTCTATTAACATGCGACCACCTACTAAACTGGTATTGGGGGGAGCAATAGTAATATCAGTTGAATTTTTAATACCAGAATAAAAATAGATTGACAAATACTTCCATAATGAACAATAATGACATAAATAAATAATTTTACTTAAGGAGAAATTTATGGATTATGTCTTTTTATCTACCTTATGTGCAATAGCTGGAACAGCTATTATGATATTCATCTATAATTATCTATATGGCATCTATCGTGAACCACACCTAGGTGGTTGGATAACAGGTTTGCTTATTCATTTTACGCGAATTGTACTCTTTGAATCTGGTTGGATGCGAATGAAATTCACTATTTACTACTTAATTTAATTCGCAATGGTGTAGAAGCAATGCCAACAGGTGGCGAATTGACGCTACGCACTGTTCT
>Ga0224527_1000125_pt1 | contig 58077 bp, 48 predicted proteins | sample CBST0metaG_FD_179882 | JGI IMG/M metagenome (GOLD analysis project Ga0224527, IMG submission 179882) | Peat soil microbial communities from Stordalen Mire, Sweden - C.B.S.T0 | ecosystem: Environmental > Terrestrial > Soil > Wetlands > Peat | place: Sweden: Norrbotten County, Stordalen Mire...
AAACACAATCAGCCAACCGAATAGCCCTCAACCGTGTGTTTGCTCAGACGCATACGATCAATCGCACTTCCAGTACCTAAAAAGCGACCCCCCCCAGAAAAGATGGGGTTCGTCAGCACTCTGAGCCCATCCTCTCAGATGGGCTTTTTTTAGTGCGCCCCACCGGATCCAAAGACGGCGAGAGGAGTTAGCAGCAAGATCTTCAAGTCGAGCCAGGGAGACCACATGCGTTCATACTGCAGGTCAAGCCGGACCATCTCGTCGAAAGCGGTGCGACTGCGTCCCCGCACCTGCCATAAACCAGTGATACCAGGCTTCAACTCCAACACTCTTCGCTGGTGCCAGAGTGCATAGTATTCGACTTCGTAAGGGATAGGGGGACGAGGTCCCACGAGCGACATCTCGCCTCGCAAGACATTCCATAGCTGTGGAAGTTCATCCATACTACTCTTTCGCAAGAATTTCCCGAGAGGCGTGACCCGCGAATCCTGAGTGAGTTTGAATACTCCTTCACCCTTTTCGTTTATGTTCTTTGCGGCAGTCCCATGAATGAAGTCTTTGACATAATTCTCGTGGACCGTCGGATCATTCGCAACGGACATCGAACGGAACTTGAGAAATGTGAAATGCTTCCCTCTTCTTCCGACCCTGGTCTGCCGAAATAGAATTGGGCCAGGTGAGGCGCATTTCACAGCGATCGCAATGATCACCATTAGCGGGAACAGGACGACTAGGAGGAAGGCTGCTCCAATAAGATCAATGGCGCGCTTGATCTTTAATTTCATCTTCATGCCCGGAGAAGATAGAGGCTCCAAGTACTTGTAGATCCGGACCGGGCTATCCTCCGATGTGGCCTGCCTATTCACATCTCGCGGCAGAATATATGCAACGACGACCAACTCGTCGGGATGTCCTGTCTGGGCCAGCGCCTCCTTCATTCTTGAGATCAGCGTGGTGCGCGCCAAATCAGCCGATGTATCTCCAAGTTCAGGAAAGAGTATACCCAGTGTCGAACCGGTCTCGTACCAGCCCGCCATATCGATCTCGCGCGTGACAATAGCGAGTGAAGCCGTTATTGCAGGCACGTCATTCAGTAGAGGTTCAAATCCTTGGATCAGAACCAATACAAATCGCTGCTTGGAGCGTTCGGCTCTGCGGCATTCTTGCGCTATACGAACCAGAAACTCTTTCTCTGGTTCTATACGCTTGATTTTCGAACTGAGCGGTAGGTTTAAGCTCATTGATTTGGAAGTCTTCGCCATAGTCTCCTCAGCCCAGCGCAATAGAGAGTGCAATTCTGCTTCCAGAACTGAGGAATTTACTACGTTCCATCCAGAAACATTCGACCGTTATAAAAATCAACATTTGGAGGGGATTCTGTTCCAGAAGGCCATTTACAACTTATTCGTCCCATCCTGAAGGAGTAAATTCCCTGTTGTATTGGGGAAAAGCCTTTCCTAAGCTGCAATTCTTTTCCTATAGGACAACGCCTTCCACAACCGTACCAGCACTCAACCCGACCCGCTCGAATGGTCGGAGCAGTTCTGGGAAGGCACTTCGCTATGTGGCCACGAATGTGCAGTTGACTTCAATTGTGGAACTTAGAACGGGACTCCATTCACGGCGCACACAAATGAACATTGCATTCCTGTGCATTTGCCTGGCGCTCGTAGCCGTTAATTCGGATGCGCTTCATGCGTGGCTGCAAATGTCCATCAGTGGTGAGCAATCAGTCGATTTTTGGATTATCCCATTGATATCTGCTTTCCTCTGCTATGAACGTCGAAACGCGATCTTCGCGAGGATGCAGTTCAATCCCGTGGGTTTTGTGCCGCTCGTCTTGGGAATTGGTATTTGTACTGCCGGCCATACGGCGTATTTCGCTCACGTTGGTTCCAACATGATTATCGTCATCCTTTTCGGAACCATATTGTCTATAGCTGGCGCGTTCCTGATGTGCTACGGAATGGCTGCCTGCCATGAAGCGAGGTTTCCTCTTGGGATCCTGCTCCTCGCTATCCCCTTACCCCAAGCGGCATGGGACCAGCTGATTCACTGGCTTCAGAATGGGTCAGCGACAGTAGTCGACTTACTATTTCTGCTGTTTAAGGTTCCGTTTCTGCGCGACGGCCTCACGTTTCATCTCTCGGGACTAAGTATCGAAATAGCGCCAGAATGCAGCGGGATACGTTCCAGTTTCGCCCTGATGGTTTTTGCTCTTCTGTTAGCTCATTTTGCGCTGCGCTCCTTCGTGCTTCGGTTGGTTCTAGTGAGCGCGGTTATTCCCTTGGTTATAGTAAAGAACGGGATGCGGATTGTAACGATTGCTCTATTGTCGATACGTGTTGATCCTGCCTTTATCAATGGATCGCTCCATCGTCATGGCGGATTCGTGTTCTTTACATTGGTTCTAGCTGCGGAAGGAACTCTCTGTTGGCTGTTGCGGCGATCTGAATTGCAATGGCGCTTGGGCGCAGGAGAGGTCACCCAGTGAAAGAATTGGACTTTTTCCTAAACGCTGCAATTTCCTGAACTGTATAAGGAATTCTCCTAGATAATCTCCCGACCTGCAGAACCCATTTTCCACGAAATGTCTTCATTGGCCGACCTGTCTTCTTCAGTTCCGTCGTTCTCAACAAAGCTCGCATCATGCTCAACCGATGCGGCCTGCTTACCTGTCAGCGCACGAAGGCGAGGAAGCCCGCTGTCCCGAATCTTATACATTAGTGCGCGATAGCTGATTTTTAGCGTACGCGCTGCACTAGTCCGGTTTCCATGGTGCTTAAGGAGAACCCGTGAGATTATCTTATGCTCCAACTCGCGAACCGCACGACGGGTGATTTGCTTAAGCGATATATCACCATCGAGCGCGATCTCCGGAGCGTAAATCATATCGTCGCGTCGGCTGACGTCGGCAAGGGATGTGTGCTCTTGGCCGAAAATCACGTAACGGCGAACAACGTTTTCAAGTTCACGAATGTTTCCAGGCCAGCCGCAGTTCATCAACTTGCTCATCCCTGCTTCGGAGAACTGTGGCGTTCGACGACTGAAGACTGCATTGTAATGGCCTATAAAGTACTCAACTAAAGCAGGAATATCGGCTCTCCGCTCAGCTAACGTCGGAAGGACGATCGATATCCCGTCCAACCGATAAAAGAGATCCTGTCTGAATAGGCCGCTCCCCATTTCATCTTCGAGGCAATGGTTTGTTGCGGAAACGATACGCGCTTCAACGCTGTTCTCAGTCTCGCCACCAATCCGACAGAACTTTCCGTCCTGCAATACTTGCAGCAACTTAGCCTGTAGTCCGGCCTCCAGGTCGCCGATTTCGTCGAGAAACAGCGTCCCCAGATGGGCTGATTCGACGCGCCCAGCCTTTTTCGCGTACGCGCCCGTGAATGCCCCTTGCTCATACCCGAACAGTTCACTTTCTATCAGGGTTCCAGGGATTGCGGGACAATTGACCTTGACGAAAGGCCCCTTCCGCCATTGTGAGTTAGCGTGGACGAGCTTCGCAATGATCTCTTTCCCCGTTCCGCTGGCACCTCGAATTAGAACTGGAATATTGGTTTCGGCCGCCTGCTCGAGTCTCATTCTGACTGCATGCATCTCCGGCGTGGAACCAAAGACCACCTCCAGAGGCGGAACCTCCGGCCCTGCGATTAAACTCCGCTCTGTTCCGTTGGGGGATGAATGCATTCGCGACGCTCTCAGTGATCTCCACGATACTGAGTTGCACGTTTCCCGCCAAACTCAAATGGCAAGCATATGGAAACCATCTACCTGTTAGGAGGCTGAGAAATGGAGAGGCCGCTGGGCCCGCGCCAAATAAAATCGCGGCCCTTTAGTGTTGGTAAAGATTGGTCATTCTTACGGAGTAGGTACGGTGGCTGTGGCTTCGTTGGAATATGCACTCTCTACCATGTCAGTTCCAACCGAGGTCACAACATAATAATAGGTACTGCCAGCCTGTACGGAAGAATCGGTGTAACCGGCCTGAGCTGAAGGCGAAGAGGACAGCCTCGTATATGGTCCGCCTGATATCGTTCCTCGGTATGTTTCATACCCGATCACTTCCGAATTTGATGCGTCCCACTGAAGAACGACCTCATGACTCGGAGCCGCCGTACCAACTCCACTCACGGGAATTGTGATACTTGACGTAGAGCTGTTGTTCGCCAGGATAATGGTGCCACTTGCCGATCCGGTGGCTGATGGGTCGAAGCTAATGTCGAGCGTACTGCTCTGACTTGGAGCAATAGTAAGAGGTGTTGAAATACCGCTTACTTCAAAACCTACCCCAGTACTGCTGAGGGAAGTCACGGTGACGCTTTGACCACCCGTGTTCGTAATCGTGACTGTCTTCGAACTCGTTACGCCAACAACCACGTTGCCGAAGGACAAACTAGATGGACTCTCTGTCAGGCTGCCAGCATTTACGCCAGTACCAAAGAGCTGAACCGATTGCGAGTTTGATGCAGCGTTGTCGCCAAACGTCAACGTTCCCGCCCGACTACCTACTACCGTTGGTGTAAACGTCAAGTCCACCGTGCAACTTGCACTCGCCGCAAGAGTGGACCCGCAATTATTCGTTTGCGCAAAATCACCAGTCACACTCACGCCGGTAAGAGTGAGGCTTGCATTGCCAGTGTTCGTAAGAGTCACGGAACCCAACGCACTCGTTGAATTTAGAACTTGACTAGCGAACGTATACGACGCGGGCGACACGGAAGCCGCTGGCGCAGGAGCGCTCGCCCCTGTTCCCGAAAGTGTTACCTGCTGCGGGCTGCTGGCGGCAGCATCCGTGACTGAGAGTGTGCCCGACAATGTGCCTATTGCATTGGGCGTAATCGTGACTTGGATGGTGCAATTGGATCCGACAGACAGCTGGGTGCCACAGTTGTTGGTTTCCGCAAAGGCTCCAGAGACAGCCACTTTGCTCACCGTCAGAGTTTCGCTACCTGTATTTGTTAATGTGAGCGACTGCGGCGAACTTGTAGTACTGAGCGTCTGGCTAGGAAAGACTAAACTTGACGGTGCAAGAACAGCTGAATAACCACTACCACTCGACACGGAGCTTGATTTGGTGGAGGAGACCGGCCCCGCTCCGCAGCCAGTCAGTAAAGAGCACGCCAGAGCGGCCAAAGCAAATAGTTGGTAATTTCGTTGGTTGGTCATCGGACGCATGCGCTCCTCCGGATCAGGGAAGTGAAAGCTACTAAACGCTTCAAACACTTCTGATCGAATCCGTTTAGAGAATGCCTCTTAGCCAGGAAGGTGACAACTTACGAAAGGGCGAGGTCAGAGGTAATTATGCAACAACTTGCACACAAGTACGATCCGATGGGAACTTCAATGGCTTGAGTCCCCGCGACTTCGCCTGAAATAAGTTGCCGGCCGTGCCTAAGCACAGAGCTGAAACCCTTAACACAGACGAAGTGGCGTACTTCTGATCGATTCACCCATCGATGCGCAAGCACAGATGATGAATCCTTGACAACGTTGTTCCAATAATACTATGGGTAACTACCCCTGCCGCAATAAATAAGTTGAGTACCACGCTTACCATCCCGAACGGCAAACCAACGGCTTTGGGATTGGAACTCTCTGAACTGATATGGGAAAAAGATTTCACATAGCGCTAGGTATTTTCCATTCGCGCACTGGCAGCGAAAGCATTTCCAAACGAGCAGTCAAGCCTCCCTTCCAAACTCCTGAATAACAGAATGAACACATTACCCGGATTATTCCGCTATCCCAGTAGCATGGCATCCGGCTTGCATTCAGTAATGAAGTCAGCTCTCGCCTCAGCCTCATTGGGGCTCGGTAAATCTGAGAGGAGCATTTCGGTCATGAGCAGGGTGTTGCTTCTACTGTTGTTAATGGTCATTCAAGCGTCGGCGCAGAACTCCGCGCCATATGCGGAGCCTAGCTTAGCGACCACGTCTACGGTTAAGTCTCCAACGTCAATTTCTACCGAGGACTCAGAATACGTGATCGGGCCTGAGGATGTTTTGCAGATCAATGTCTGGAAGGAGGCCGACATTTCTGGACCCGTTCCCGTAAGACCAGATGGCAAGATCTCGTTACCTCTGCTCAGCGACGTACAGGCGGCGGGCCTCACACCTCAGCACCTTGCAACTGACATTACAGAGCGCCTAAAGCATTTCATCACAGACCCTCGAGTAACCGTAATTGTTACAGCCATGAATAGCCGCAGGGCATACATCATGGGGCAGGTGACAAGGCAGGGAGCGATACTACTCGTCTCCAACCTCACTGTTCTTCAAGCCTTGTCGGCTGCTGGAGGACCGGCCCAATTCGCTAATACGAAGAAGATCTACATCCTTCGGACAGAAGGCGGAAAGCAGGTAAAGATTCCCTTCAATTATGCTTCGGTGATAAAAGGTAAAACCCCGGAGCAGAACATCAACCTGAAACCTGGCGACACAATCGTGGTTCCGTGAGGCGATACCTGTGAACCTCAACAATCAGAAGAGAGTGTTGATTTTGGCTGTCTGCATGTGCGCGACGACAAAGCTGATTTCACAAGGTGTACCGGTTCCGCCCCTACAGGGAAATCTTCCACCTGTATTGGTAACTGATCAGCAGAGCACCACTGTGACGCCAGATGAACATCCATTATCGGGCGGACAAACACTGGGGCTTGGCGCGACTGAAACAAGGCGTAGCACGTTAACACCGTCGCTTAGAATTTCCGAGACTCTCGACTCGAACCCGTTGCTACTCAGTTCGAATGATGGCAGTTACAGGGGATTCACTGACTTCGGTGCTGGCGTGCAGTGGATACAGTACATGGGGCGGGACGCTGAGCTTAGTTATTCAGGTGCCGTGCGATACGACGCGCGTGCGCGCCTGCAGGGCTACGATCAGTTTACAAATGCGCACAGCGGCGCGATTCGCAAGGTGATGCAATTCAGAACCTGGAGTCTGCTGCTGGCCGATGAAGCGCAATATTCGCAGGGATCGAACTTTGGTGCGGCCGGGATGGAGGGCTTGGGTCTAATGCCCACCGAGATCGACCTGTCCGGTCTGCAACCCGCTCCTACCACCTTGCGGCTCGACCTGGTTCCAAACCAGAGCGTGCTGATTGGACGCATTGGGATAGTGACGAACACCGCGCTCGTCGAATTGGACAAACATTTTAATTCGCGCAGCACAGCGACACTGGAAGGGTCTTACGGGCTCATGCATTTCAATTCCAGTTTGCTCACGGATGCTAATCAAACTTCTCTGGTCGCTGGCTACAACCGAAAGTTGACAGCGAGCGACACGGTAGCTCTCGAAAGCGCGTACACGCGATTCGGTTATCAGCAGTCAGACTCATCCATCAATACCGAATACTTCTCGGTGCTTTATGCCAGGCGCATCACGGGACGCAGCAGCCTGGAGCTTGGCGCAGGACCTCAGGTTACTCAGTCACAATTCCTTGGGATCTCTGAGAATGATCTTGGTTGGCAGGCGCGAGGTTCTATCGATTATCGAATGCGGCGCATGAGTCTTAGTGCGAGTGCATTTCGCGGAATTACCGGCGGTGCCGGAGTTCTAAACGGAGCTACCAGTACAACCGGACAAGGTTCGCTTGCGTTTCTACTTTCACGAGCATGGTCGAGTTCAGTCTCTGCCGGAGTTTCGCGCAACCAGCAACTGGATTCGGCACAGAAATATGACATGCAATTTGCAAGCCTCGTCGCAGATCGCAAGTTCGGTCGCTATACGAAACTTTTCGTAAGTTATGACCTTCAGCACCAAAGCACAGCATCGTCTTGTACGGGGTCGACCTGTGGCTATGTGGGGGTGCGCAATGTATTTGGAATCGGATTTGCGTGGGACTATCGGCCAATTACGGTCGAGTAACATTTGGCTCGAGACTCACTTGTGCTCGTACTGCAACCCATCGAGCATTGAGAGATCGGGCTACATTGGGTTCCCAAAGTCTGCAACTCATTGCAGAGATCGTGAGTGAATCTGTTGTTTCGCGGTTACGGCAGACCCAAAACCCACGATCTTTGCGGGTATGACTCTGGCAGACAGATTGCACTTAGGAATATCGAATCGTACCGCAGGTAACTGGAGGATTAATGGAGAACGCATCAGCCGCGACCCCCGCATTGAGAACCGTTGAAGCTACACCCGCGGTTATTGACGTTTCCAGACCAAAACCGATTCTACCTTTCGCACATTTCGAACAGATTGGTACGCGGATTCACGCCGTCGAAAAGAAAGCGTTATCGGTGGGGGTTATCGGTTATGGATACTGGGGGCCGAACATTGTCCGCAACTTCCATTTACAGGAACACTCCAGGGTTTCCATGGTATGCGACCAACGCCCCGATGCCCTCGCCAAGGTGGGGAAGGCATACCCAGGGATGGAAGTGACTTCCGACCAAATGCAGGTATTGCGCTCGCCGAACATCGACATAGTCGCCGTCGTTACGCCTGTATGGACGCATTTCGAGCTGGCAAAGGCTGCACTCGAAAATGGAAAACATGTATTCGTCGAAAAGCCGTTCACTTCCACCATCGCTCAGGCTGAAGAACTCATCGAACTCGCAGAACGTAAGAATCTGAAGATCATGGTCGACCACACTTTCTTATTCACAGGCGCCGTACGCAAGATGAAGCAGCTTATCGACACCGGTGAATTAGGCGACCTCTACTACTACGACACAACGCGAGTCAACCTCGGTTTATTTCAGCACGATGTGAATGTCATCTGGGACCTTGCTCCGCACGACCTTTCGATCATGGATTATCTGCTCGCGAATAAGGCCGAAGCTGTGATTGCGACAGGGCAGAAGCACGTCAATGGAGTCGAAGATATTGCGTTCATCACCGTCTATTACTCCGACAAGTTGATTGCGCATGTCAACGTGAACTGGCTCTCCCCCGTAAAGGTTCGAACTACGCTCGTGGGTGGCGACAAAAAAATGCTGATGTGGAATGACCTGGAATCGGACGAGAAGATCAAGATTTATGACCGAGGAGTGCGCATGAACACTCGCGAGGGTGTCTATGATCTGTTGGTTAGCTACCGCTCCGGCGACATGTGGGCTCCCCAGATCGAAAACACCGAAGCGCTCAAACTGGAACTCGGATATTTGAACGAGTGCATTCTAGAAAACAAAACGCCAATCAATGACGCCTACGCTGGACTTCGAATCGTGAAGATGTTGCAAGCCGCCGATCAATCGCTTCGCAACCGCGGAGCTCAGGTTCTTCTATGAGCGAATTCGTCAGCATTGCGTCCGATGTAAAGTTGGGCAAGGATGTCAGACTGTCGAGATTCATCAACCTCTACGGCTGCGACATTGGAGACGGGACAAAGATCGGCGCGTTTGTCGAGATCCAGAAGAACGCTACCGTTGGAAAGAATTGCAAAATCTCAAGCCATAGCTTTATTTGCGAAGGCGTCACCATCGAAGACGAGGTCTTTGTCGGGCACGGCGTCGTGTTTATCAACGATTCGTATCCCAAGGCGACCACCACGACCGGAGAGCTTCAGACAGAGCAGGATTGGGCAGTGGAACATACGCTCGTGAAGAAAGGAGCTTCTATCGGATCCGGGGCGACCATTCTCTCGAAAGTTACGATAGGCGAAAACGCCATCGTAGGAGCGGGCAGCGTCGTTACTAGAGATGTGCCTGCAAACTCCATTGTGGTTGGTAATCCAGCAAGCGTGTTGCGCTATCAAGAAATCGGAGCTACAGCTAATGAATAGACAACTTGCCTTCCTTGATCTCGTATCACCTCACGTTGAACTTGAATCTGAACTGATCGATGTTTTGCGTACGGCATTGCACAGCGCAGCGTTCATTGGTGGCCGCACGCTGCAAGACTTTGAGCAACATTTTGCTTCGTTTACAGAATCGACAGAATGCATCGGCGTGAGTAGTGGAACCGACGCGCTGCGTTTTGCTCTTATTGCGGCGGGTCTAAAACCCGGCGATACGGTCTTGACCGTTGCGAATACGTTCATCGCGACAGCAGAAGCCATCACCCAAGCGGGTGGATCACCTGAGTTTATCGAGATTGACGAGCGGACGCACAACATGAGTCCGGAAATGTTGCGTAGCTATCTTGAAGGCTGCGCACTTGACGTTGACTCAGGGTTACGCCTGGGCCGCCGCACAGGAATGCCGATTACCGCGGTGCTCCCTGTCCATCTGTTCGGACAGATGGCGGACATGGACAGGATCAATGAAATCGCGCAAGAGTTCAACCTGTTCGTGATTGAAGATGCGTGTCAGGCACATGGCGCCGAGTACTTCTCCAGGCAGGAGAACCGTTGGAGGAAAGCTGGTTCCATCGGAAGAGCCGCCGCGTTTAGTTTCTATCCAGGAAAAAATTTAGGAGCATGTGGAGAGGCTGGTGCCACCACCACTTCTGATCCGAACCTTGCGCGTGAGATAAGAATGCTACGCGACCACGGTCAGGCCAGTAAGTATTATCACGACGTCATAGGCTACAACGGCAGATTGGATTCCATTCAGGCCGGGTTCCTCGACGTGAAGCTTAAACACCTGTCCCGTTGGACCCAGCTGCGCCGTGCAGCTGCCGCCCGCTACGACACGTTGCTCAAGTCAGTACCAGAGGTCATTGCTCCCTTTGAAGCGCCCGATTCCAAAGCTGTCTACCATCTCTATGTAGTAAGGGTGAGCAATCGCGACCATGTCCAGGAAGAACTTACAAAAGCAGGAATTGGGACGGGCGTTCATTATCCCGTACCGATCCATCTTCAGAAAGCATACTCAGATCTCGGCTATAAGAGAGGTGACCTGCCTATCACTGAACGGTTTGCATCAGAGGTTCTTTCGCTCCCGATGTTCCCTCACATAACGGCCGAGGATCAGGAACGTGTCGTAGAAGAGGTGGCGAGGATTACTCACGCACTGCCAAAACACTTGATGGCTGCCGCTGATTGACCTCCGACCTTAAACAGCTTTCCGTCTGGAGGAGACCGTCCGAGCTGCTTTCTAGCGTCTTGTACTCGCCTTGAAAGCAGCGCACGACCCCCTCTTTTATCCTGCAGGTTCCCTCACAATTGCCTCTGCTTTGCTTTCCCCCTGTAGACCTAAATCTATGCTCAATTTGACTATGCGGACTTTTCGGTTGTAGCCTCGACTCAACGAAAGCGTCACGAAGTGAGCATCTATGCCTATACGACACTGGGGCTCCTCTGGCTGTATCTTCCTGGCGCAACCATAGGGCGGCCGTTGATGAATGACTCCATGCGCGGCTTGGCCATACCCCGCAGCGTAACTGCTGTCTGCGTCGTTCTTGGGTTGTTAAGTTGCACCTTTTTAACCGTGGGCGACAGGAGTTATCCCAGTCTGCACACAGCCTTGGACACAGGAGTATGTCTCCTGTCGGGAGTTCTGGCCCTGTTGCTGTGGGATCTGGGAGCTCGAATAGAGAGTCCTTTTCCAAAGTGGCTCTCCGTCAGCTTTGCAGTGACATCTGCATTAGAACTAATGCATGTGTTGGTTACGATCGAGTGGCTTGGGTTCTTATACCCGATTGCAAAGGCTGCTGCTGTCTTACGGCCGGCCACGTGGCCACCCTCGTGCTATGTGCTTCCGATCGGAATACTAAGCTCACTTTGGATGATGCGCCGGAACAAGGAAGGTGTGCTCGGGCTTGCCTTGAGTCTCACCCTCTTAAGCCTTGTACTTCCTTTTGTGTTCTTTTGGCTCCCACGCTATACGGCTCCAACATTTCTAGGGATCACCCGACCAACTCTTTTTCCGGCCTCCGTTCTCTGGGCGATGATTGCGTTCGAATGTTTGCGACTCTGCAAATCTCATCCGGATCGTATCCTGCAAGCTTTGCTGCCTACAGTCGTGATTCTTTTCTTGGCAAACTCGGTCCAGCTCTATTCTCGGGTCCCGCACGACGCCGCAGCGATACTGACACACATCCTGAGACTGGGTGGGTATCTGGTGTTGTTCCTGATGCTGATTCGAATCGCCGCACTGAACGTGGCGGAGAGAATCCTAGCTGAAGGAAAACTGGCAAGACTAAACGAAGAATTGGAGCGCAGAGTTTTCTCTCGCACGGCTGAACTCACGGAAGTTAACAAAACCCTTCAGGTTGAAATCACTGCCCGGCAACGAACCGAGGTCAGGCTTCGTGATCAGCTCGGCCAACTCGACCTCATAAACCACATCACTCGTGCCATAGGTGAACGGCAAGACCTGCAGAGCATATTTCAAGTTGTCATTACTGCGCTCGAAGGAGATCTGCCAATCGATTTCGGCTGTATCTGTCTTTCGGATGAACATCGTACCTCGTTGAATGTTGCAAGCACCGGAATTAAGAGCCAGGCGTTGGCATCAGAGTTAGGTATTACGCCTGGAACCCTGATCCCTGTTAGTCCAAATGCGCTCGCCCCATGTATGCAGGGGAAAGTGGTCTATGAACCCGACCTTAAGGCCCTCGCGTTTCCCTTCCCTCAGAAACTAGTAGATGGTGGCTTGCATGCCATGGTAGCCACTCCTCTCATTCTGGAAGGTGATGTCTTCGGCACCATCATTGCTGCTCGACACGAGGCAAATTCATTTCGAAGTGATGAATGTGAGTTTCTTCGCCAGTTGGGAGAACACGTAGCTCTCGCCGCGCGCCAAACACAGCTTCATGGAGCCCTCCAAAGGGCCTACGACGACCTGCGGCAGACACGAGAAGCCGCAATGCAACAAGAGCGCTTGCGTGCGTTCGGAGAGATGGCCAGCGGTGTGGCCCACGACATTAACAATGCGATTTCTCCGGTAACGATGTATGCAGAATTGCTCCTCGAAGGAGAACCAAACCTAAGTGAACGAACGATCAAGGGTCTGAAAACAATTCAGAGGGCGGCCGGAGACGTAGCCGATACTATTGCGCGCCTTCGAGACTTCTATCGCCAGCGCGAACCTCAGACCGGGATGGAGCCAGTGAACATCAATGAGCTCGTCGAGCAGGTGGTGGACCTGACGCGCTCACGTTGGAACGACATGCCTCAGCAATCGGGCATCATGATCGAAGTAACAAAAGATTTAGTTCCCGATGCCCCAGTTGTTCTGGGAGTGGAGAGCGAGATCAGAGATGCTCTAATCAATCTTGTGTTTAATGCTGTAGATGCAATGCCGAATGGCGGAAAGCTGACTTTGAAAACCCGAGTCACGGAGCACACCACCCCTGCCGGAAAGAAAGTGCAAGACCTCCATTTAGCAGTTAGCGACACGGGTGTGGGAATGGATGAAGAAGCCCGATTGCGTTGCACCGAACCTTTCTACACGACGAAAGGCGAGCGGGGGACCGGACTCGGATTGGCGATGGTTTATGGGTCCATGCGACGTCACAATGCAGAGGTCGAGATAGAGAGTGAGCCCGGCAATGGAACAACCGTGAACGTCTGCTTCCCTGTTCCCATAGTTGTAAATACAAGTTCGTCCCAATCAGCGGACATCCAGATCGTGACCGTACGCATGCGGATTCTTGTAATCGATGATGACCCTCTACTCCTTAAGACCCTCGGAGAAACGCTGGCGCTAGATGGACATGACGTCGTCACAGCCGTAGGTGGGAAAGCCGGCATCGAGGCGTTTCAGGCTGCAAAAGAACAGAACCGGTCGTTTGTTGTTGTGTTCACTGATCTCGGTATGCCCCATATCGATGGCCGCCGAGTCGCGAGTGCAATCAAGGCAATCGAACCGGCCTCCACGGTAATTCTGTTGACTGGTTGGGGACAACAGTTGAACGTTGAAGGAACCCTCCCCCTGCACATTGATCGGGTTCTAAGCAAACCACCAAAGCTTCGTGAACTGCGTGAAGCACTCGCTTTGGCATTCGAGAATGCCTTCAAGTAAACGGGGCGAGTCGTAACCATGTCGGAGTGCACGGCATTTATTACCGAAAGCACAAGAGCGCAGGGTTCGATATAATCGGTTGTTCGATTGGCGTTCTGACTATGTCTCCTACTTCCCTTTTACGAAAATTCGGATCGCAAGCGGTGGTCGGCGAGTATGCCGGAGCTGAAACGGTGTTACATTTCGGTTCTGCGGCAATGGAACTCGACACTCTTCGCCACGGATGTGGCATTTTCGACCTCAGTTGGCGAAACAAACTGGTTGTGAGCGGAGATGATCGAGTCCGGTGGCTGAATGGAATGGTCACCAACAACACACGCGATCTTCGGCAGGATTGTGGTAACTATAGCTTTGTACTGAACGCACAGGGCCATATCCAAGGCGATTTGCTGGCTTTTCAGCGCGGAGAGTTCTACATACTCGAAACCGAAGCACGGCAGATTTCGGGTATTCGCGAATTTCTCGAGCGCTACATCATCATGGATGAAGTGGAGATTGGCGATATCAGCAAAGGGCTAACTTCAATTGGAGTGGCCGGACCTCGCGCTTTCGATATATTGCACTCCGCCGGACTGAATGCGGGAAACATCATGCCGAGACAGTTGCTCGATGGTGTCTGGAATGGCCTTGGCTACTCCCTTGTACGCGACCCCGTTGAAGTTCGCGGTTGGTATGAACTCTGGCTCGCTCCGGAAAATGTTGAAGCGTTCTGGAACGCTCTGATTGCCGCAGGAGGTCTGCCTGTAGGAGCAGAGGCCGTGGAGTGGCAAAGAATCCTACTCGGATTGCCGCGTATGGGCGAAGACATTGGAGCTCGTGAACTGGCTCAGGAAACTGGCCAAGAATATGCATTGCACCATTCGAAGGGATGCTACATCGGCCAGGAAATTGTGGAGCGCATTCATTCAAGGGGACAGGTTCATCGACGCCTCACCGGACTTATCGGGGAGCATGCCCCCTTCTTGCGCGGGAGCAAAGTTTTAAACGGAGACAAAGAAATAGGTGAGATTACGAGCAGCGCCGCAATACCTGTTGACGGCGTAGTGCGTAACGTAGCCTTAGGATATGTAAAGTGCGCGGTGTTTGAACTCGACAAGAATCAAACCAAAGAGCAGGGCGAAAGCTTTAGCGTTGACGGGCATAGCGCAATACTCTCAGCGTTGCCGTTTCAGTTCTAAGAATTCAATCCTTGTCGTGGAAGAGTGAGATGGGAAAAGAAAAGAAGCCAGAGTTTGTTGTCACTGATCGCCGGAAGTTCAACGTAGACGGAGAGCCCCGGCCTGATGCTCCGGTTGAGAGGACAGCTCCTGCTCCAGACCCCGTGGTGTCCGAAAATTCGGCAGCGCCTGTCAAACCAGCTCAAACAGAAGCTGAACCGATTACGAGCGACGAACATTCGGCATCCGAACCGTCCAAACTGACCGAAGGGTTTATCCCTGAGCCGATCACCGACACTGGATACAACGGTGAAAGAGAGCGCACGGAGTTCGGGGGGCAGAAGATGGAATTCATTCACCTTCTAGACATGCTAGTGCAGACCGCGATGATGTACGCCGGGGCTATGGAGGGCGGTACGGAACGGCGAGTAGACATTGTCGGCCTTCGGCAAATGATCGATTTGATTTCCGTGCTGGAAGAGAAGACCAAGGGCAACCTGACGGAACAGGAACAGGCGATTCTGACCAACACTACCTTCCAACTTCGAATGACGTACATGGAAATCGTGAACATGATTGACCACCAGGCAATGCAAAAGATTCCTGGGGGGTCAGGAGCACCACGCAAGTGAAGAAAGGCACGGTAACTGTGCTGGGCAGCGCCACTTCGATGGGCGTCCCTACGATTGGCTGCAATTGCGCTGTATGTCATTCGTCCGACCCGTTAGACCGGCGTACTCGCCCGTCGGTAATGATCGAATGGGACGATCATCGTGTCCTCATTGACAGTGGACCGGATTTTCGCGAACAAGCGATTCGAGAAGGCATTGATCGGCTGGACGCCGTTCTCTACACCCATGGACATGCAGACCACATCCTTGGCTTGGATGATCTGCGTCCATTAACATACCCTCGAATCACGGGAGGCTCGCGCATTCCGCTATATGCAACGGCGGATACCGCCCGCACTTTGCAATCGGTATTCAAGTACGTCTTCGACGACAACTACAAATACGGAGGCATCGCCAAAGTCGAGCTACACGAAATTCGCGAAACATTTGAGTTGCTGGATCTGAAGGTAATCCCAGTGCCAATAATGCACGGCGATGCTCAGATCATTGGATTCAGGATTGGAGAGTTTGCGTACCTAACCGACTTCAGTTCTGTTCCCGATGAGTCAATTGCGATGCTTAAAGGAGTTCAGGTTGTCTTTCTGGACGCGTTGCGACACGAACCCCACCCAACCCACTCTACGGTGGCGAATTCAATAATGATTGCGGCACGAATCGGTGCGGCCAAGACTTATTTCACTCATATCAGCCACGACCTGGCACACGAGGCGACCAACCAGACACTTCCAGAGGGAGTGCGGTTGGCCTACGACGGATTGCGCGTCGAAATCGACTTGGAGAGCTAAGCTTGCAGGTATTTGAATCGCTCGAAAGTATCCCCACACACTTCGGACCCTCTGTTGTTACTGTTGGCAATTACGACGGCATTCATTGCGCGCACCGGAAGTTGATTCAGACTGTCTGCCTGCGTGCGAAAGAGCTAAGTGCTCGCGCAGTCCTAGTGACGTTCGATCCGCATCCCACGAGAATACTGAAGCCGCACGCCGGACCACCGTTGATCACGCCAATGAAACGCAAAATGGAGTTGCTGGCCGAGACAGGCTTGGACGCGGTTGTCGTGGTTCCTTTCACCCGAGATCTGTCTATGATGCCAGCTTTTGAATTTGCAGAAGAGATCTTGTTCACGAGGCTGCATGCAATCGAAGTGCACGAGGGATTCAACTTCCGCTTTGGTCATAAGGCTGAAGGGGACGTGGAACGATTGCGCGATTTTGGCCAGAGGCTTGGCTTTACTGTTGTTACGCATGCACCCTTCCAATGGGGCAACGTCGTTGTATCTAGCAGCAATGTGCGGGCGGTGGTCTTAGGCGGCAAGGTCGAGGCCGCAAAGCATTTACTTGGCCGAGTTTTCAGCATTGATTCCGTCCCCGGAAGAGGGCGTGGCTACGGCACGAAATACACGGTGCCTACCGTAAATCTGGCACAATACAACGAATTAACACCGTCGTTTGGCGTTTATGTTACCGAGATGCTGATCCACGGTGAGTGTTTCCAGTCAGTGACCAACATCGGCAACCGTCCGACCTTTGGCGCAGATTCATTCGCAATCGAAAGCTACATATTGAATTTTCATCCTATCGACCTGTCCAACGAAACGCCGATCCGTCTGAGCTTTCTACACAGATTGCGTTCAGAAGAGAAGTTCCCGACCGTTGAGGCTCTTAAGGAACAGATCGGGCGGGATGTTGCGCGGGCTCAAAGATATTTTCGACTGCGAGAAGCCGTACGCAATGTAGAACGGGTCTGATGCAGACTTAGTACTGATGGTGAACTACGTTCAATGCCCGAGCATCATTCCATAGGCTCAAACGGCTGTGCGTCGCCTACTTTTGTTTCGAATTGCACGAGCACAGTTGAAAGTAGTACCAGCAGAATTCCTGCGATCTGTACCTTTCCAACCAACTCTCCCAATGCAAGCGCTGCAATCAGAATGGAAAAGACGGGCTCCAGGCAACTGGTAACAATCGCACGAGTGGCATCCAGATGATGAAGCCCGGCAAAGTACAGCGAGAATGGCACGAGGATCGACGTCACCGAGAACAGCGCCATAAATCCCCACTGCGCAAACGAATAGTGAGCAGCAACAATTTTCCAGGGCGGATTAACGACCAGCCAGCCTGCTGCCGCTCCCGCTAAGGCCCAAGCCAGCACTGTCCAGCGGTCATGTGCTTCTACGAGATGACGACCAAAAACGTTGTAGAAAGCGAACGCAAAGGCCGCGATAAGGGCTGCGATTACTCCAATAAGGTCGAAGTGGATTTGGTTCGAATTGATGGTCATCCCAGGAAAATGCGGAGTATAACTCACGACTCCTATAGCTAAGACGGAACCCACGACCGCCACCAGTACTCCACTAATGCGAGAAACATTCGGAGGCTGAAGCTTGCGAAAAAGCATCCAGCACAATACGAATACAGGAGCGAGGTACTGCAGAATAATCGCCGTCGCGACGCTCGTGCGCTGGATCGAGAGATAGTAGAAATAGTTTGAGGCCGCAATCCCAAGTGTGCCGACTACAACACAGTCGCGAATTTCATATCGATTCATGCGAACCGCTTTGGCCCCGCGTACAGCCCAGAGGACTGGAAAGAGAACACAAACAGCAAGCGTGGTACGGCTCTGAGTAAGCATGAGAGGCGGCACCGGAGCAATCACCGCGCCGAACAAATGCAGTCTTCCAAGAAACACCGCCCGGCCCAGCGTTGCCGAGATACCCCAAAACAGCGCAGCCCCTCCTATGCAAAGATATCCGACAATCGAGGAGGGTTTGAACACACTGCTGCTCGCATCCTGACCTTTGCTCAATCGACGTACTCAATCTCTGCGGTGATCTCGGCAGTCTTGGAAAGCATTTGCGAAACCGAACAGTACTTCTCCTTGGAGAGTCGGACTGCATCTTCCATCGATTTCCGAGTGACGCTCGAACTAACCCGATAGAGAAGCTTGATCGATGTAAAAATTTTTGGAGGTTTGGGCGCACGTTCAGCCACGGCCCTAACCTCAAGCTTTGAAAACAGTTCGCGCTTCTTGCGAAGAATAGACGTTACGTCGCTCGCGGTACAGCCGCAAAGTCCGATAAGCACTAACTCCAAGGGACTGCTGCCGAGCTTCTTTTCGCTGGCATCTACTACGATTGCGTGCTCGCTTGTGGCTACACCGACGAAACGGTCATCTCCGACCCAGGTTGTACTTGCTTCCATCGTAAGGCTCCAAAGGTTGAATTAGCGACGATTATCAGTTTGCGGCTCGGGATGGATCAGCACACGAAACAAATGCGGCGCCTCTAACTTAAACTGGATCTCCAGAGAGGTCTGAACATCATGCACTCTAGAAAGCAAGAGATCGTCCCGCATGGTCACGTGACAGGACAGAAAGATGTGGTCCCGAACACGCTTGAAAATAATCTCGTGAATGTCCACCACATCAGGAAAAGTTGCGGCAATCGCTTTGAGCTTTTCTTCCAATTCACGATCTTCTACTATAGCGTCGCTGGTTTCGATGGTGGCAGGCTCGCTCTCAATATGCGTCAAAATAGACGTGATCTCCGGAACGTGAGCGCGGATATCAGCCTCAAGGGCGGTCACGCGGTCGTGCGCAGAAATCAGGGTCATGGTTTCGTCGAGTTCGACGTGCAGTTCAACGTGAATGTCGCCTTCGAGATCCTGGACGCTTATATCGTGCACCATCAAGTTATTGCGCATTGACGCCGCACGAATCCGGTCAAACGTGCTCTCAGTGATTACCTCTCGCGGAATGGCATTGACCAGCACGTCAGAGTCGCCCAGGAGGCTGTGAATTCGCTGACGAACCTCTGACACTACGCCATCCGAGGCCTGAAAGGTCAGGTTGCGAGCCAAGCCGACAGCAATGTCCGCAAAATACCGACTACCTGCCTTGCGAATCCGAACCCGCTCTATTCCAAGAACTCCGGGAACGCTTCGAACCTGACCGATAATCTCATTGCGAACTCCCGTTGGTGCGGCATCGAGCAGCGCATCAAGAGTCTCACGCGCGAGTCGCCAACTGACCCATACCACGATCCCAGCAACGCCAAGGGCCGAAATTGGATCGGCTTTTGCGAGCCACGGAATTCGATAGTGGCGGCCAACCCACACAAATGCGAGCCCCGCGATAACAACTGAGCTAGACCAGACGTCAGTCGCAAAATGCAGAGCATCGGCATGCAACGCCTGGCTGGAATACTTGTCGGCAACACGCTTAAGCGCACGGGAGCGCCCGAAATCCAGCACAATCGAGACACTCATAACGAGCACGGCCCAAAGACTGGGCTCGATTTCGACGCTCTGAAAGAAAAGCCTATGAACCGCTTCCCAAACAATCCAGACACAGGTTCCTAGCAACAGTCCTGTTTCAATGAAGGCGGAAACGTTCTCAATTTTGCCGTGTCCGTACTGATGATCCGCATCGGCGGGTTTATCGCTGACGCGCACGGAAAAAAGCGTTACGACCGCAGCAACAAGATCCAGCGAAGAATGCAGCGCCTCTGAGAGAATACCCAGGCTTCCGCTCAGAACGCCGATGACGAACTTGAAAACAGTGATGACAATGGCGACCAAAACACTATTGCGCGCCACCCTCTGCTTCTCGGTGCGCATGAGCTCAGGATTGATCGCGCTGCTAACCATACATTGAGCTTATCGTGGCAGAACTATGGATGCCAAGAGCAGGAATGCTTTTCATCAGAGGTTTGCTGATTGTGCTACGATCAGGTTCATAACACCTCTGCCCTTTCGGCAAGGCCGTCTTCGATCCGACCTTGCCTTCTGCGGGCATCCACTCTTAAGACGAGGCTCCACTTTGAACGACCCACGCCCTACTATTCTTGTGACTGGAATCGCCGGAAATCTCGGCTCGCGCCTCCTGCCACTTCTTTCCAGTTTCCGTATTATAGGCATCGACCTGTCACCGGTTCCGGATCGCCTCGATAACCCCGTCCACGCAATCGATGTGGGACGAGAAAGCTCCTGCATTCGCCTCGTAAAGTTGCTCCGCGAAACCGGCGCAGTAGCAGTGGTGCACCTCGCGTCTGTGACCGATGCTCGAAGCCCGCGGGCAACCAACGTAGAACAGATCTGGCAGACAAACGTAGCAGGGACTGCCCGACTTATGGAAGCGATCTCCGAAGTTAACCGGCACTCTGGAAGCATCCGCAAGTTTATCTATCTGAGTAGCGCTATGGTTTATGGACCCGAGTCCCCGTCGATGGCCGATGAGACGGCTCCGTTCACATCGCATTCTCACAACTCTGTAATATACAAGATTGAAGCTGAGGCTGATGAAGTAGTAAGTTTTCGCGCAGACAGCATGGGAAACTGCAGCACCTATCTCTTACGTTCGCAACTGTTCGCTGGCGCCTCCGTTGAAAGTTCCGTCATTGACGCCTTTCGTGGACGCGTTTTCGGCGATAGTAACTTTGCGCAGCGGTTGCGTCGCAAGCGCAAGAAATTGCCCCTAATTTTCCCAATGGGAGCTAGCTATACGCAAAAGGAACTACAGTTTGTTCACGTGGACGATGTTGCCCGCCTGGTCACTTGGCTCTTACACCAGTCGCTTCCGCAAGAGAAAGAGCTGTTGACCCTGAATGTTGCAGGGTCAGGCTCCCCACTCAGCATCAAGACATGTGCTGGAATCGCCGGAGCGCGAATACAACGTCGCCCCTCGCTCTGGCTCTGCACAAAGTTACTATCACGATTGTGGAGGCGTGGCTTATCTGCCGTTCCGCCCAACGCACTTCCCTACATGGCTGGTTCTTATACTGTCGCTACACAACGACTCAAAGAACTTCTAGGTAGCAGCTATGCGGAAGTCATACAGTATTCGTCAGAAGCTGCACTGCGCGACTGCTTTGAAGAAACGGAACTCTCGAAAGCAACGCAGGCTGGCTCAGACTGAGCGCTGTCCGTTACTTTCTTCCCCAATACACGCCAGCCACTCCAAACGTATACGGCGTGTAATTAACTTCACGGAATCCTGCAGCTTTCATGCGCGAGAGCATCTGAGGTGGTTGCGGGAAACGCGCCACGCTGGCGGGCAAGTAAGCATAAGGGCCTTTGGTTCCCGAGATTATCGACCCTATAGCAGGCAGAACGCGCCGAAAATAGAAGCGATACAGTTTCCCCAGTAGTCCCTTCGGTTCACCAAAATCCAAAATCGCAACTTCACCTTCAGCGCCCAGCACGCGATAAATCTCAGAAAGCCCCGCGTCATAGTTCGCAAGGTTGCGGAAGCCAAATGCCGACGTGACAAGGTTGAAATGCGCGTCAGCGAAAGGCATTTGCAGAGCGTCAGCCTCGACCCATTGCAATGGTAGACCAGCACTCTTCTGTGTCGCTCGGCAAAGCATCGGATGAGCAAAGTCCGCGCCCACGATTGAGGCTCCACTCGCGCCAGCTTGCCGATAGAGCGCAAACGTCATATCACCGGTTCCGCAGCAAAGATCGAGCACCGACGCATCATTGCGACGAACAATGTGTCGAAAACGTCGCGCGGTACGCCACCACCAGTAGCGATCCACATTCAATGAAAGAACGTGATTCAGCAGGTCGTAACGCGGCGCAATGCTGGAAAACATTTGGCGCACGGCGTTAGCGGCCGCCTTCTGATCCTGTGCCGGTTCGACGCGGGCACCGAGTGTACTCAAAGTGCTCTGGCTCGACGGTACCTGTTTTACTTCATCCATCTCGATCGATTCCATTCTGAAACTGCCTATAATTAAGATTGTGAGAGGCTTTGTAGTTCCTGAACTACTTGGAGCACTGCACGTTCCGGAACACTGGTCACAATCTCAACTGTTCCTACCTCACGCGGTAGAACGAAGTGCACCAACCCGTCCAACGTCTTCTTGTCACTCGCCAGCCGCCGAAAAACCGCCTTCGGTCGGACATCAACCTTGGGTAATGGAGCGTAGGCCAAAACAAGGCTAATGATGCGTTGCGCAGATGCAGGCGACGCCATCTGCATCCCTACCGCGATCATCGCCGAAGCGACCATTCCCCAAGCCACGGCTTCTCCGTGGAGAAACACTTTATAGCTGGTCTCGGCCTCAAGAGCGTGCCCAATGGTGTGTCCAAAATTGAGGATCTTACGAAGGCCGTGTTCTTCCTCGTCTTGGCCCACTACATCTGCTTTGACGCGAACAGACTCAGCGATCAACCATTCCAGCGAACTGGCATCCTTGGCCAGAATCTGATCGCGGTTCTTCTCCATGAAGTCGAATATTCGCGCATTCCGAATCACCCCGGCCTTCAGCGATTCATACAGCCCAGAGCGAAACTCACGTTCGGGCAGCGACGAAAGTACATGCGGGTCTACAAGCACGAGTTCAGGTTGCTTGAATGTACCAACAAGATTCTTGCCAACCGTCAGGTTCACTCCGGTCTTGCCTCCAACGGAGGAATCTACCTGCGCAAGAAAGGTCGTTGGGATCTGCACAAACCGGATTCCGCGCATGTAAATACTGGCCAGAAATCCCGTAACATCCCCAACAACTCCGCCACCTAAGGCTATAAGCACAGTATTGCGATCAGCCTTCAGCTTAACGAGCTGGCTGGAGAGCCGCTCCACTGTCGCCATGGTTTTCCGACGCTCACCATCAAGCATTTCGATGATGTCGACCTTCACTCCATCGCTGTCAAAGGAGTCAAGCAACAACTTGCCCCAATGTTTACGAATAGGCGCAGACGTGACCACCACGAAGTGGCGTGCCTTCGGCAAGGTGTCGCAAATATAGGTAGCTGCTGAGCGGAGAAGCCCCTGCTCAATAAGTACTTCGTAAGACTTCGTCCGAGTTTGAATCTGTATGCGGATCAAGCCTCTATCTTAACAGTCATATAGGGGTTGCGCAGAATCTTGCGCAGCACAGAAGAGCAAGAGTCAACCAGAAATGATGAATGTCACCCGTGGATATCTTTGTAGGTGTTAGCATGAATCGTTGTCATGAACTCTTCTTACGATTTCATTGTTGTGGGTGCTGGCGTCGCCGGACTGAGGGCCGCAATTGAATTGAACCAGCATGGTTCGGTTCTGTGCCTAGCCAAACGCGAACTCACCGAGTCCAATACGCAATATGCGCAAGGCGGTATTGCTGTCGCCATGGGCCCTGATGATTCACCTGAACTCCACCTGCGAGATACTTTAAGCGCTGGAGCAGGCTTGGTGAACGAGAGTGCAGTCCACGTGCTCGTAACAGAAGCTCCCATTCGCGTCCGGGAGCTTCTGGATTGGGGCGTTCGTTTCGACCGAAACAAACAGGGAGAGCTGGCGTTCACGCGAGAGGCAGCACATTCTCGAAATCGCGTGCTCCACGCGGATGGTGACTCCACCGGGCGAGAGATCGGACGAACGCTTTACCAGCATGCCCGCAAACTGAGCAACATCCACTTTGCCGAATTCGGATTCACTCGTGATCTCCTCATCCAAGATGGACGCGTAGTTGGCGTCGAAATCCTTCATGAAGACGGCCGTGTGACGCGGGTGATGGCTCGGGCAGTGCTGCTGGCAACGGGCGGAATGGGAATGGTCTTTGCCAATACGACCAACCCTGAAGTAGCCACCGCCGACGGCCCTGCAATGGCTCTCCGAGCCGGGGCAGAGCTGAGCGATATGGAGTTTCTCCAGTTTCACCCCACTGCGCTCTACATCCCAGGTGCACCCAGATTTCTGCTATCAGAAGCATTACGAGGTGAGGGCGCTCATCTGCGGAATGCCGCAGGTGAACGATTTATGCCCGCATACCACGAACTCGCAGAACTAGCGCCAAGAGACGTTGTGGCTAGAGCTATCCATCGCGAACTGGAAATGAGTAAAGCGCCGGAACCAGTCGTCTACCTCGACGTAACCCACTTTGACGGAGAAAACCTAAAAGCCCGATTCCCGCGCATTTACCAGACCTGTCTGCAGTACGGCGTCGACATCACCCGCAGTCTGATTCCCATACGTCCGGCAGCTCACTACGCGATGGGCGGCGTTCGCACCAATCTAGACGCCAGAACTTCGCTTCGGGGCCTCTATGCTGCGGGAGAAGCCGCCTGTACGGGAGTTCACGGAGGGAACCGATTGGCTAGTAATTCCCTGCTCGAAGGACTGGTTTTCGGTGCGCGTGCGGCGCACAACATGGCGAGAGAAATCGCCCCCCCGAAGTATTCCGAAGCAAGACCTAGCAAAACAGAGCGCCCCTTTCAGCCTGACGTGAATGAAGAAGCTCTACGGGTGGAAATACAGCAGTTGATGGATAGCAATGTTGGGATTGTACGCGATGCCAAACGTCTGTCTCTCGCGATAGCTCGTTTAACGGAGATATTGACGGAACTACCGCCTCCGACAAATAGACGACTTTCCGAGACACGAAACATAGCAGAAAGTGGACTGGCAATTGCCTGCTCAGCTCAGGCGCGACTCGAAAGCCGAGGCGGCCACTATCGCAGCGACTTCCCGAAGAGAGACGATGCGGCTTTCCTTAAACATTCAATCCTGACCCGCGGATCTATAAGTTTCGAATAGTTCAGGGACGGGTTCGAGAATCACTTTCTGAGGCACCAAGATTTGCACCGAAGTACAACATACGCCTCTTGGCGAATCTGCAAGTCGCTGCTATGATTACAAAGTTAGGAAATGAAGAACACCCAGTACTTGTGGGGCTATAGCTCAGCTGGGAGAGCGCATCGTTCGCAATGATGAGGTCGTCGGTTCGATCCCGACTAGCTCCACCAAAAGAATCAATGATTTACAATCCTCCTAAAACTTAAGTGCGTTTCAATCCCTTTCTCAGTTGATTTCCTATCTCCTAGCGGTTTGAAATTGCTATACGCTTGAACATCGCGGATAGTCCGACAGTCAGCGAGCAGAATGCGTTGTCTCTAGCATTAGCACTCTCAAGAAAAGAACGCCCTCAGCCGATAAAGTGATCAGGAACGACTTTGGCAGAAAGATGCCCTGTATTTCGATCGTCAACTCCTCTCAGCTCAGTCTAGTGATTCCAGCTCCCGGTATTGGGCGCGTACTTTCGATTCTGATGACTCTGAGAGGATAACGTTACAAAGGATATAAGTTATGGCAGTCCCCAACAAAAGAATACTGATCGTGGATGACGAACCCTCGATCGCTAACACCCTTGAGATTATTTTCCAACAGTTCGGTTACGACGCGACCGTCGTGTACAGCGGTGAGGCCGCGCTCGCATTCGTGAGGTCTCACCAACCATCATTGGTTGTCACGGATGTGGTTATGCCTGGAATGAATGGCATCGCTCTCGCAAAGGCCATTCGAATGTCCTGCCCTGAATGCCCGGTTTTGTTGTTTTCAGGAAGTGCTGACACGAAAGCCTTACTGGCGGCCTCGCACCGAGACGGAAACACCTTCGAGGTCTTGGCAAAACCAGTTCCCCCGCTACAGATGCTTCTGAAAGTCGCATCTCTACTCGGACAGAAAACCACGCCGCTTTATTCATAGCGGCGAATCTGAAGTTAGCGCAATACTCGCTCTCATTATGTTCAACCTCTAACCGAGCCACTGGGGATTTAACACGGTCCCATCGAAGTGGTGGCTGGTCTTATAGCGCTCAAACTCTCCAACTTGTGCCGCTTTGGAGGTCTTGGCCAATAGATCTTCAACCTGCTTTTGGTTCATCGGACGAAAGCTCCGCGCAACATCCAGTGCCTGCCAGCCGCGAGTTCCAGAAATTGACGTCTTGTCGCCATGCTGCTCCCTTCAATTAAGCCCGCGTCTGCATCGGTAAAGTGTGCCGCACTCAACGCTTACTTCCTTGTAGCTGTTGGATGCCAAGCAGTGACACGGAGTTGAATCAGGCCTAAAAACTACATCTGACGCCTCGGACTTTGCACCACCGGCCAGCACAGCTAGGGACGAGAGATTGGCATAACCGGAGCGGCGACCGCCGTTGCAAATGCCATCTATGACGCCACCGGCAAAAAATACGCAACTCGCCGATTACACCTGATATCCTGACAGCCTAGCATGAGCCTTATTGACATACTCCTCGGACGTCCGTTGGCAACCGAGGAGGAGAAAGCCGAAAGAATCGGACCGGGTAAGGGCATTCCTGTCTTCGGATTGGACGCACTCAGCTCTGCTGCATACGGACCCGAAGCCGCGCTCACCTTGCTGATCCCTCTCGGCATGACTGGCGTTCATTTCCTCTGGCCCATCACCGTCAGCATTATCGTTCTGCTCGGCATTGTTTACTTCTCCTACCGTCAGACGATCTCGGCTTATCCCCAAGGCGGTGGTTCCTACACGGTAGCCAGTGAGAATCTCGGAGTGTGGCCTGGACTTCTCGCCGCGGCCGCGCTCATGATCGACTACATACTGACCGCGGCGGTCGGCATTTCAGCCGGAGTCGGTGCACTCGTTTCCGCGGTCCCCTCCCTTCAGTCCCACACTCTTCTCATATGCCTCGCAATTCTCGCGCTCTTAACCATGGTGAATCTCCGTGGTGTGCAGGAAACAGGCGGTGTGTTCATGCTCCCGACGTATGTCTTCATCGCCAGCTTGCTCGTCATGATTGTGATCGGAGTAGCCAAAAGCATAATGGCGGGTGGCCACCCGATTCCCGTGATTGCGCCTCCAAGGCTGACTCACGCGACAGAAGCGCTCAGCGCTTGGCTCATCCTTCGCGCATTTGCCAGCGGTTGTACTGCGATGACTGGTGTAGAAGCTGTGAGCAATGGAGTCATGGCCTTCCGCGACCCAACGGACAAGTACGCGCGCCTGACGCTCACCATCATCATCGCAATCCTAATGGTGATGCTCGGCGGCATCGCCTACCTCTGCCCCGTATATGCGATAGCGGCCACCGTTCCAGGAGAGGTCGGCTACCAAAGCGTTCTCTCCCAACTCATAGCAGCCGTCGCCGGTAATGGTACGTTTTACTGGGTCAGTATCATATCGATTCTGTTTGTGCTTGCGCTTTCGGCGAATACGGCCTTCGCCGATTTTCCGCGTCTCGCACGAGCCATCGCCCACAACGGATTTCTGCCCCACTCATTCACATTGCGCGGACGCCGACTCGTGTATGCGCCCGGCGTCTACGCCTTGGCCTTTCTCACAGCGCTGTTGCTCACAATTTTTGGTGGAGTCACCGACCGCTTGATCCCCCTGTATGCCGTTGGGGCATTTCTTGCATTCACCCTATCCCAAGCCGGAATGGTCATCCACTGGAAGAAAAACGGCGGACGTGGTGCCCACAAAAATATGGTGATCAATGCAGTTGGCGCTACTGCCACTGGAATCACTGTCTGCGTGGTACTCATTGCAAAATTCACCGAGGGCGCGTGGATCACCGTCTTACTCATTCCCCTCTTGATTTTGATGATGTACTCGATCAATCGCCATTACCGCAGGATTGAGAAGCTAACAGCGCTTGATCGGGAAATGAATACCGACAATCTTTGCGAACCAATCGTCATGATTCCGATCGAAAGAATAAGTACCGTCTCGGAAAAGACCCTACGATTCGCGTGGTCAATCTCAAAACAGATCACCTTCGTTCACGTGGAGTGCAGCGAAGATGAAGAAGCTTTCAGGGAACATTGGATTTCGTTTATAGAAACGCCGGCCCGAAAGGCCAATCTGCCTATCCCCAACCTGGTGACCCTCGAGTCTCCATACCGATTTGTCGTGTCGCTAATTGTCGAACATGCCGTGAAGTTGCAGAGCGAGAATCCCGACAGGCTCTTGGCAATCCTCGTACCGGAATTGATTGAGAATCACTGGTATAACTTTCTACTCCACAACAATCGTCCGCAACTACTCAGGGGACTTCTCAATCACAAAGAAAACCCGAGAATCACCGTTATCGATATTCCTTGGTATTTGAGTCCCGCTAGGCCTCAAAACGGCGTTTCACTCAGTCAGCATTAATTCTTCCCAGTATCGACTGATCGAAGTTTCGTAACAGGTCCGCTGGATCTTTGCCTCAGTGGATATTTCCACGCGGGCCGTGACCACGTCACCAATACTGGTTTTCCGTCACGCCGTCGTCTCGCCTGTAAACCTTGGAGAAACGCTATGCCGCACGTTTGGTCGGCGACACAATCTTCATTTTCTGCCAGTCATAGGGAAACTCCTTACCGCAATCCAGGCAGACGATGTATGTGTTCATGGAGGGACTTCCACAGGAAGGGGTCCAACCAAGCTTACGCGAACTGATGGGAAACGTGCAGTGTTGGTGAGCACAGCCGAACAGTGAAGTGACGAACTGTAGCATAATCGCCCTCTAAGCTCTTTGCAGAGCATCGTTCGTTTTCGATCAGATTGAACTCACGGCAAACGCAATATACCGCAACCCTACAGGCATACGGAGCATGAACGTACCACACAAGCTATTTACAATCCCGCTACTTCTTACGCCCGAACAAAAAATCATTTCATTCCGGGAATAATCAGATACAAGCAACCTCCAATAAGAATCCCATTCCGTCCCAGCAACTATTCCGAAATCCCTTGGCATCTATTACAAGCAACCGGGCGCGAGTCTTCGCCGCAGTTCATGTAAGCCTGCAGATGAAAAGTCCTCCCTTAGCTACTTGCCCTGTTTTTCCTCAAAACAATCCAGCGCCCGGTCGCAATACAGCGTTTTCGGAGCACTCGTCGACGGGTCTTTTTCTATAGATCGTGCAACAATAGATCGCGATGAAGTTCGGTCTGTTTGCGATGAATCGACAAGAAAGAGGAGATCCGGTCCGAGCGTGACCGACAAGATTCACATGAATAAATATTTTGCGTTTCTGCTCTTAATGACCTGTATCGGTAGCACCGCCTACGCTCAGTACAACGCACCAGCTCCGCTTTTTGAAGCTGCTCACTGTCTCGTTACTGAAAAACACGCCTGGCTCGATCTCCAGAAGACCAAGGAACTCAGCCTTGGATTCCGTTCCGACGAGAAAACAATGCTCGGCGACAAATACCTCTACGTCATCGTGTACACCACCCCGAAACGTAACGAGGGCAGAATCTTCGATATCCGAATCAAGAAACAGGATCGCCAGCGCGTCTACAACATCGAGAACACGGCAACATTTGTGACCACTGCCAAGGGGGTGGATTTCCCTCAACCACCCACCGGGGGTACATGGGCTCAAAATCAACTAGTAACCGCCATCCAGCAAATCGAGCACCACAAATGGTACGTTGCTTCGATCGGTTCCCTTCAGAAGGAATCCAAACACGTTCAGTGTGCGTCAACCGCCGACGACCAATAAGTTTTGCTACCTACAGGTAAGAATGGATGGCGAACATCCACCTTACCTGTTCTTATCCGGCACCACTTCTCCCGAGTCCATCCGTGGGATACCAAAATGCCCGCTCAGATGTAACAGATCTAGTGGCGTAATCGATCCTGATACGGAGACGAAGTTTAGTTGCTTCACTCCGACAAAGAGCACCGCCACATCGCGAATTGCTGCGTGATCCATGTGCACCCAGAGGTCGGTCGTCAGTGCGCCGTCATCTCCCTTGTGCTTGCTCACCAAGTGCTGCCAGCCCGCATCCCTGTACTGTTGGAGTATCTCCCCCATGACCGCAGGGTCGTAGGATACCCGCCCCGGAAATCGAAAACTGTGCACGGAAACTCCGTTCATCCCCGCAATCACCCTCCGCAAGTCCTCATTGTCCTGATCGAACTTAGAGGCCAATACCAGCATCGAGTGGTCCAGCGTAAATTCCGTACGCGAAGAAGCAAACTGCCCCAACGTCTCGACCCCTTGCGGCACCCACTCCCGGGAAATCGGTGCGCCCTGTCGAGCAGGCGGAGGAACCGAATTCGCAGGCGGTGGGACATTCGGGTCATTCGGAATAGCAACATAACCGGCTGGCGGTTTGGCCTGATTTGTGTCTTGGCTCGGATCAGTCGTTGAGTTCACCGCTGGATCGGTTCGCGAGTCCGGAGTTGAGTATTGGGCCACTGCACTCGCCAGCATAGCGCAGCTAATCATGGATAGGAAAAATACTCGGGATAGTCTCATCTTCAAGGTACCTCATAGATTCCGCAGCTCTGCACCAGAGCCGTGTGCCGCATTTCTCATTTTAAAAACCCTCTTGCAACGGTAATGTTCCGCGCTCGATTAACTTTGCAAAACAGCAATTAGAAATCGGTGCTTCTCCCCATTTCTGATGCTTGATCCAATGAAAATGCCCGCATCAGCGGGCACTCTCTCATCAAAGTTTAGGATATTAGAAAGCCCACTTTATAATCGAAGCGCCGCTCGTGAATCCAGCACCAACCGATGCGATTAGCAAGGTATTGCCTTTCACCAGTCGTCCGCTCTCCACCGCTGTCTTCATTGCCAACGGAATCGTTCCCGCCGTGGTGTTTCCGTAATCTTCAATGTTGATGATCACTTTTTCCCTAGGCATTTTCAGACGATCAGCCGTCGCAGTAATGATGCGCTTGTTCGCCTGATGAGAGATAAAGCAGTCCACGTCTGCTCCCGTCAGGCCGTTCTTTGCCAGAACTCGCTCCGTCATCTCTGCCATTTTCTTAACGGCATACTTGAAGACCTGCTGCCCGTCCTGGTGAACGTAATGCATTTTCTGGTCCACCGTCTCGTGTGAAGAAGGATGTAAGCTGCCACCCCCTGGCATGTACAAAGACTCCCCGCCAAAGCCTTCAATCTGGTGAACGAAGTCAACGAAACCTAGGTCTTCACCTTCTTCGGCGGGCTCCAGCAACACAGCTCCAGCGCCGTCGCCAAATAGAATGCAAGTCGCCCTGTCCGTGTAGTCGATCATCGACGAATTTACATCGGCACCAATCACCAGCACTTTTTTATGAGCACCACTCTCCACCATTTTTGCGCCAACGGTTAGGGAGTAGACAAATCCTGAGCATCCGGCTGAAATGTCGAATCCCCATGCCTGAGGAATCTCAAGTTTCTTCTGTACCAGGCAAGCTGTCGACGGATACATCATGTCTGGCGTCACCGTGCCCACGATGATCACCTCGACCGTGCTCAGATCGACATTGTGCCTCGCAGCCAAGTCACGCGCTGCACCGACGGCCAAGTCACTGGCTGCCACGCCTGGATCCACAATATGCCGCTCGCGGATCCCAGTACGCTCAAGAATCCATTCATTTGACGTTGAGACCAGCTTTTCCAGGTCGTCATTGGAGAGAACACGCGGTGGTACAAAGGAGCCCAAAGCCGTGATTTTGGCCCGAATCTTAGTATTCAACTCCTGAATCTCCAGTATTAGGAATGTGCCAATTGTCGCCCACCGCGACGCGAATGTAAACCGCTCACGCCAGAGCCTCAACTGCGTCCGCGATAAAACAATTCAAGCAACTCCATTTTCCTGTCCTCTGCTAGTTCACCCGTCCCATAACAAATCGCCCCGATTGCGAGAGCAATATGGGGCGTCTTTTCCTAGAGCGAATTCAGACCAAGTTCTTTGCACGTTCCTTTAACGGACAATCATCCAGACCAATGCTCCAAGCGCCGCCCAGATCGTGAGGGATAAAGGGACCGCAACGGCAAGCCCATAGATGGCACCTTTGCGTGGCTTGAAATCTTCGCCAATGGCAATTCCGTGCTGAGCAGAAAGCTGTTTGAGAGCGCCCTCTGCGGCGATAGCATCTGCCGCCATATTTCGCCCTGCCTGGTCAAAGCTTTCCATCTGCATCTCTAAACTCCCATTGTTGCTATAGGACAAGCTTCGCCCATCAAAGCCTTCCAGAGAACAACAAACGAAATAGTGCCACTCAGGACGTGTCCCGAAAAAGGGCATCTCTCTATGTGGGAATTTAGAACAGATTTATTTTTTGATTTTCAGTGCGGCTGGCAAAAAAACGACAAAGCCGAACACCGGAACCTCACTGCGCAGGAACTACCCGTTACCGTTGCTTCCTTCCGGACCTGGCGGGATTGGCGGGGTTTCATCGCGTAAGACCGATGTCCGACCAGAGTCGATACTACCACGTCCATTTCGATCATTCATCCTCTGGCTGAGGAAAACTCCACCCCATGCTCGCCACGCAACCCCTAAGCTCCTCTATACTTAAGACCCGATGTCTTCTGTCCCCACATCTCGCGTTGCCCCGCCGGAAATCGAGCGTATTTTTCAAACGTCTCTCTTCTTGCTGATTGTCACCGGTTTCGCGACTCTCGCTTCTACGGGCAAAATAGATCTCATCGGTTTGCTTTTTGTTCTTTCTGCTCTGGTTTTGCGCGGCTACTTACTACTCCAGAATCGTAAGTTCGTAATTCCGCGCCGCCTGACGTCTTGGCTTGCGGTCCTGTACTTACTCATTTTCTTCGTTGATTTCTTTTTCTACTCCGGACGAGACTTCATTCCTCCCGCCGTCCACCTCGTGCTCTTCGGGATGTGCGTCAAGCTTTTCAACGTAGAACGTGACCGCGATTACTTGTACCTTGCCGTGCTTTCGTTTCTCATGGTGTTGTCAGCGGCCATTCTTACTGTAGATTCTGCTTTTCTCGCCGCCTTCGCACTCTTCATGATCTTGGCGGTCTTCTGTTTCATGGCCATGGAGATGCGCCGTTCATCGCTAGCGGCAGAGAACTACACACTACTTTCCATTCCCGGACTACGCACACGTCGCCGCACGATTTCTCCATTGCAGCGTCTATCCGGATCGCTTGCCCGTACCACCTGTGTCATGGTCGCGGCCATACTCGCGACAGCGGTGGTGCTCTTTTTCGCAATGCCACGTATCAGCGGTGGGTACCTCTCCCGCTATGCGAAAAGCGATGTCATTTCAACGGGATTCTCTGAAACCGTGAACCTCGGAGAAATCGGACACATTCAGCAATCCTCCGACGTAGTTGCCCACGTTCGCATCGACGGTGATATCTCTGGAAGCCACCAGATACGACTTCGCGGCACCGCACTCACCCTCTTCGATGGAAGGCGCTGGACGAATCCCCGCCACGATGCAAGCATTCTAGCCCAAGGTTATGGACGAGTCTTCCAGCTCTCTGCCCACGGCTCCGACTTCGAGGATAGCGAACAGCTCCGCTTTGCACGCGGTCCCCAACCGATTCTGATCCATTACAGAGTCCTCATGGAGCCGCTCAGCACAAACGTCATCTTCACCATCCCCACCGCCGAGGCTCTTTACGGACAGTTTCGCGAGATCGGTGTTGCCGACGATCAAACCTTCCATAACCTCAATCATGAGCGGGCCGTAACTGTATATGAGGGTGTCTCGGACATTTCCCAGCCACCGCCTCCCATTTTCGACCGCCTCCCGCGCGAGCAATCGATTTCGCTCCCGCCTCAGTACCTTCAGCTTCCCGAACATCTGGATCCCCGTATTCCCGAGCTAGCTCACCGCCTCGCCGACCGCGAACCCTCCGCTTATCGCCGTGCGCTTGCCATTGAGCGTTATCTCACCACACAATATGGCTATACCCTCCAGCTACCTTCGGAGCTAGCTCCCGATCCACTCGCCGACTTTCTCTTTCACCGCCGCCGAGGGCACTGCGAATACTTTGCCTCTTCGATGGCCATACTGCTGCGCACTGTGGGTATCCCTTCGAGAGTCATTACCGGATTTCGCGGAGCGCAGTTTAATCAGGTCAATGCAAACTACATCGTTCGTGCTAGCGATGCTCACTCGTGGGTCGAGGCCTATATTCCCGGTGCTGGTTGGACTACCTTCGACCCCACGCCGAGCGGAGGCGCTCTCCCTGTCAGTCTCTGGAGCCGCTCTCAGCTCTACATGGACGCCGCACGGGAATTCTGGCGCGAATGGGTCGTCAACTACGATGCAGTGCACCAGCAAACCCTCGCCGTAACCGGGAAACGTGAAACCCGTGAAGGCGTCGCGCAATTCCGACTCTGGGCTGCCCACCGCTACCATCGCATGTTGCAAGTAGCGCGCAGTGTCCACCATGCGGCCACGCATGACCCCAAGCGCCTCCTGCGCCCCGGACTCGTGTTTATGGCTCTCCTGATCCTTCTCGCGCTACCATTTGCCACTATTCACATCCGGAATCTCTGGCGAGCTTCTTCTCCTGCCATCTCACCCCGTTCGGCGGCGGCAATTTTTTACCTTCGCATGACTCGGCGCTTAGCAAGAAAAGGGTATTCCCGAGGTGCGTCTCAAACCCCTTCAGAGTTTGCCGCCTCCATCTCGAATCCCCCGCTCAAAGAGGCTGTCTGCCGCTTCACCACGGCCTACGAACAAGCGCGTTTCGGAGGTTCAGCAGCGGCAGCGGAGAATCTCCCAGGCTTACTGGACCAGGTACGAAGTACCTTGGTTGGGTCCTGAGGCATACTACTTTCTTTTCCCATCCCACCCTTTAGTAACCTAATTGTCTCCCGTTTTGGACCCGACTTATTTTGTGACAACCGGACGAACATCGCCTTTCTCTCGTCTTCATCTTTCTCCGGAAAACTCCGTCAATCTAATTGGAAAACAAAATGGTGACTTCAACTTTTCAGGCCGATCTCCGCAATTTTCTATTTCGCAGTAACCCAGTTCCCATGTTCCTCTTTGATAGCGCGAGCCTCCGCGTACTGGGAGCCAATGACGCAGCCGTTGAGAAATACGGATATACCTGCCGTGAATTACGGTCGATGACAGTCCGCGATCTTCGTCCCTATAGCGAGACTCCCGCTCTCGAAAGTGCTCTTCTCCTTGATCATGAAGCACCAGCGCATTCCCTTTGGACTCACACCACCAAGACCGGGAAGCTCTTCGCCGTGGAAGTCAGAGTAGTTCCGTTCCTCCGCGATCATCGCAAGGTCTGCCTCATGTCCGCCGTGGACGCCTCCGCCTGGAGCGAGGCCCGCCTCAAACTGGTCCGTTCCGAAGAAATTCATCGCTCACTTGTTGAAGAGTGTCCCTTCGGTATCTATCGGCTCAATCTCACCACAGGACGATTCCAGCAGGTGAACCCTGTGCTCCTGCGGGGTAGTGGTTACACATTCGACGAGTTGTCTTCAATCGATATGCCGAGCCTTTATGTGGACCCAGGTGACCGCGACCGTTACCTATCTGAGTTGCTGGCAGCCGGCAGCATTAAGGATTTTGAGACCCGTCTTCGCAAGAGAAACGGTGAAGTAGCTCGGGTTGTCCTCTCTGGCTATCTGTGCACCGATTCTGAAACCGGACATCAACATATTCAGGGCTACCTTGTGGACATCACCCGTCAGCGCGAGATTGAGGAGCAACTCAATCACTCCCATCGCATGGAGTCCGTCGGACGCCTAGCCGGGGGCGTTGCTCACGACTTCAATAACATCACGCAGTCCATCAGCCTTTCCTGCGAACTCGCACTCCAAAACACATTGGCCCCCGCGATAGAGTCCAAACTGCTCGACATCATGCAGCAAACCTCTCGTGCTGCCGAGATCACTCGCCAACTCCTGGCCTATAGTCGGCGTCAAGTCTTGCAGCCTCGCGTTGTGAACATCAACACCTGCATTCGTAAGTCACTCGCAATCCTCACGCGTGCTGTGGGGGTGGACGTGTCCATTGACCTTAAGCTCGACGACACGGTGGACCACATCATCGTCGACCCGGAACAACTCACCCTCGTCCTCATGCACCTCGGCGACAACGCACGTGTTGCCATGCCCCATGGCGGAGTTCTGCGAGTTACAACAACCACCCGCCAAGGCACCCAAGATGTCCACGGCACCACACTTTCCGATCCATGCGCCATGCTCATCGTCTCTGATACTGGTATCGGAATGAACGAAGCAACCCAGCGCCGAATCTTTGAGCCATTCTTCTCCACCAAAAACACCACCCTTACCACCGGACTAGGACTTTCCACTGTTCATGGCATCATCTCCCAAAGCCGTGGACGCATTGAATGCGATTCCACCGTCGGAATCGGGACAACTTTCCGTATCTACCTTCCTTTTGCCGCTGACCGGCCCTCGATAACGACTCCACATTTCAACGGGGATGTAGACGGATTTCGGATTCTGCTCGCTGAAGATGATCCAATCGTCAACAAGCACCTCACAGCCGCGATTCGGCATGCAGGTTTCGCAATCGACTCCGTCTCCAACGGCGAAGAGGCACTCATTCAGTTTGGGACCCAGCGATACGACATTCTAATAACCGACATCATGATGCCCAAGCTCGGAGGAGTCGAATTGACCAATCGCGTACGGCAGCAAAAGCCAGATATGCCCGTCATTTTGATTTCTGGGTTCACCGAGGAGGTCAGTGCACTCCAGAGTCTCCCTAAAGACAGAATTGCCTATCTTCAGAAGCCCTTTTCCACCCCGCAGTTAGTCAGCAAGGTCCGTCATCTCCTGAATTCCAGAGGAGACGATGAGGGGAATGGAAGCCTTATCGACCATGAACAGGTTTAGACTTCCTGCGGGAACTGACTGTAGCGTGCCCATTTTTGGGGGCACGTCATCATAAGAATGCATTAATACCCATACCCGCGAACCGCCGCTTGAGTGATTCCCTTAGCTGAGGCTCGGTCCGAAGCCAGCTATTCTGGAAAGGAGCACAGGTCGTTTTTACCTGATCGGGTATTTTCTGGATACCCCTGGTTCTAGTTTCTCTTCAAGAAACGACTCCGATGCCGCGCGCGGACGTCCTGAGGTAGTTCATCGACCTTAAGGAAACTAAGTGATCCGTCTACCTCAAGGACACAAATTGCAACCTCCGAAATGCTACTGATCGAGTGTTCACGGAGCGCGCGCATCACCTCGTCCATCGTCAAATGTTCCTTCTTCAGATGGTCCATAAGCAGTTGCCCATCATGAATCAGCAACGAAGGCGAACCCTGCACCATCCTCCGAAACTTGCGATTCAGTCCGCTCAATTCAGCCACGAAGTAGTTCAGTGCGAGCAGCACAAATGCCGCCACGACTCCGCCCATCAGCGAAGTGTCCGGTCCCGTCATTGCGTTCTGCACCGAATTACTGAGCAGCAACAAGAGTGTGAGATCGAACGGAGTCATCTGTCCAACCTCGCGTTTGCCCGTTAAACGCACCCCTAGCAGCACAATGAGATACACTGCACCGGTTCGACCCATGATCTGCAATGCAGTTATCCACGTGGTGAACATAACGCTCCTATGCGTAAAAGGCCCGGCTAGGCCGGGCCGTTACGACGACCGAACTCTCTTCTATTTCGGTGTTGCCAGGTATCCAGAAATGGAGTCTTTTCCTACCGTGAATACCACGACTTCATATAGCTGCCTGTCTCGTCCGGTGTAGAACTGGAGAGGCTCTCCCAACGTGCGATCCTTCTTTTCGATTGTGTGATCATCCGCATAAACATTGAGTGTAAAGCGCGACTTCTTCGAGTCAGCTTTCTTCAGTTCAAGGCTCACGGTCGCGATTGGACTGCGTTGCTTCTTCTTCAGCGAGAACTCAAAATAGTTGCGATCGCCTTTGTGTTTCAGAAACTCCAACTCGTCATGATTCTTCGCAATCAATCTGCTATGTGAATCCAGATCACCGATTGCACTGTCAAGCTTGGCCTTCGTTGCAGCAAGGTCGCTGCGAGTGCTGGCGATGTCGTTCTTCGCGCCACCCAAGTCGCTTCGAACTCCACTCACAGCGGAATTCACGTTTGCGACTTCTTTGTTCGTGGCCTGCTGTTCAGCCGCTACTTTAGCGGCTTCCCGCTCCTGTTGTGCTTTCAGGTCAGCGGTCCGCCTTGTAATGTCTTCCTGAGTCATACCGACCTTCGAACCCAGCGCTTCCATGCCCGCTTCGATGTTCTTGTTGGTCAGGTGAAGTTTGTCTTCAATGACTTTCGTTTCGTCATTCCGCCTTACGACAGTAGCCTCAAGCGTATTCACACGACCGCGAAGATCGACTATCAGAAAAAGTGCAAGTGCAAACATTCCGACGATGACAACAGCTGCAACAATAATCCCAGCTGTGCTAGTTCGTTTTTCTGCAGCCTGAATCTCTACGGTCTCGGGCATTATGGACTCCTGTGGAAAGTATCTCTTCTGATTGTTCCAGTGCACCTGCCCTGTGTCAACGTAGACCTTACTTCTTTTACTGCTCCAAAGAACTAAGGCAAAAGAAATCTGCGAGTTGCTGGCCTGAATTGAACAGTTTGGCTCCCAGTTTGCATCAACATAGAACGGAGTGCTGAGCTCTGGTGTGGCCTCCCGTTTTTACGTGGCGTGCATCTTAGAGCAAGTGCATAGCCTCGGAACTCCAGCAACTTCGGAGTTTCGTTGTGAAGAGTCGGCAACACGCCCTCACCGGTGTGAACGTGAAAAGAAGTGGCGCACAGCTTGCCTATCTCGGAGAGTTTATGAAGAAGATTCAACTGTTATTCTGGATCACAATTGTCGCGACGGCGAGTTGTTCGGCCCAAAATCAGAATTCAACTGCGGCTCCGGTGGGTAATGCACAATCCCCGATTGCCGTCACCGCCCCAGAAATGCAGTCGACACCGATTCGGATACTCACGCCTACTCCAGGCCAAACGCTTTCGGCGAACTTCGTGAACCTGCACTTTGAATTAGTGACTCCAGCATTGAGTGGAGAACCAAACTTTCTAGTCCAGCTCGATGCTGCCGATCCAGTGAATACGACCTCTACTGATTACACCTTCCCGGAACTGCAGCCTGGCACCCATAACATTCGTGTCACGCTCATTGATGCGAACGGCTCTCCAGTTCAAGGTGGTAGCGCGACCGTGCAGTTCAAGGTGCCTTCACTTCAACCTGCACACAAAGACGGATCGCGCGGAGCCAAGCAGCACGCATCCACCGTAGCGGGAAATTCTCCTGCCGCACCCATCCCGCCAGAGTTGCGCAACGAAGGTGATCCCGTTCTTCCATTAGCAGGCAGTCCATTGCCGCTACTTTCGCTAATAGGATTCGGTCTTCTCATTGGCGGCGCTGCACAAGCCATGCGCTCGAAATAACGCTAGAGAAATTCCAATTCTGCCCAGAGTTTCCGCCGCATTCCGCCGCATCTAAAGCGATATAAGTTGTGGCAGTTGACAGCCGCAACCGCTTTAAGGATGCGACTCCATTGGCTCCTACTGTTAGTTCAGGCTTAAGATCGATCCGTCGCCATCTGGCGCCAATATTGCTGTTTTCCGGTGTCGCGGTTCTGGGCTACGCAGGATTCCAATACGGCGCAATGCTGTTTGAGCAACGTCATTTGCAAACGATCTGGCGTAATCAGCAAAGAGACAATCGCACTGTCGATGGCCGACATTCTTCCACGTCTCGTGAAAATGGACTCTCGCGAATCAGCATTCCAAACATCGGCCTTTCCGCTGTCGTCGTCGAGGGCACGGATTTGCTGTCTTTAATGGTAGGTCCCGGACATTTCATGGGCACCGTCGAACCTGGAGAACCCGGCAACGCAGTCCTTAGCGCCCATCGAGATACATTCTTTCGCAACATCGAGAAGCTCCACCCCGGCGACCCCATTTTCATCGAGCGTGAAGGGCAGACCTTCAGATACGAGGTCATCGGGTTCAAAATCGTCAAACCGAATGACGTTTCGGTCGTCGCACCAACAAGCGACAGTCGACTCACTCTAGTAACCTGCGATCCGGCCTACTACCCCGGCCCCGCACCACAGCGGCTTGTGATGTTCAGTAAACTTATCTCGCCGATGACGGCACCGACAGATGTAGCGACATTTCGACCAGCTCACTCTCACCTTCACGTCAAGCACGCATCATCCAAGTCCAAGCTTCACGCTGAAGAGTAGTCAGGTATTTTCCAGTCCTCATTGCCGCGCCGACTGATTACAATGTACGTGTGCAAGAAAAGTACGATGTAATCGTAATCGGCGGCGGCATCATTGGGCTCTCGCTAGCGTGGGCACTCTCCCGCAAAGCTGCTCGTGTCTTATTAATCGAAAAACGCGAACTTGGTCAAGAAGCCTCCCATGCGGGCGGAGGCATGATCGCCGATCTCGATCCTGTGCTTCCCATAGAGTTGCTCGAACTCGCTCACCGCAGTGCGGAGCGTTATCCCACATTCGTAAAAGAATTAGCCGCCGAGTCCGACAAATCCATCGACTTGCGTGACGTCGGCGTGATCGCCTTCGAACAACACCCGATCCCCGAGTCTGAAGGTATCCACGCCATCACCGTCGAGCAAGCACTCTCCCTCGAATCCAAGTTGGCGCGTCCTTCCGATCCTGCCTACACGATGAGAGAGCGAGCCGTGGATCCCCGCGACATCGTCTCCGCGCTCATCGCCGCGTTATCAAAACGCGGCGTCGACGTTGTCGTTGGCGAAGCCGTCCAAAAGATTCTCATCGAACACGGCCACGCATGCGGCGTACTTACCGATCACGGAACACACCACGCACCACGCGTTGTAAATTGCGCGGGAGCGTGGGCTTCAGAAGTCGTAGGAGCAAAGCTGCCAACCCTCCCCGTAAAGGGACACATGGTGGCCCTGGCATTTCCCGAAGAGTTGGCCATGTCTCTCATTGCCCGCGAAGAAAATCGCGTTCTGCGCCACGTCTTGCGCTCCCGCTGGTGCTACATCATCCCCAGGAGCAACGGACGCTACGTTGTAGGCAGCACCGTCGAGCCCGCCGGATTCGATAAATCCCTGAATACTTATCGCGTAAAGCGCCTTCAAGACGCCGCAGCCCGACTGATTCCGCAGTTTGCCGAAGCCAAGATCGCCGAAGCCTGGACTGGTCTCCGTCCCGGAACTCCCGACAACCTGCCTCTCCTCGGTGCCACTGAAACCGACGGATACTTCTCCGCCACAGGACACTACCGCGATGGAATCCTTCTCGCTCCCGTTACAGCGGAAGTCATGTCCACGCTCATTCTTGAGGGGACAACCCCGGTTTCGCTCGAAAGGTTTTCACCGCAGCGTTTCTGAATGCGTCGACCATGACCTTTCCCGGACACTTTAATCCCCAGTGCTATACTCACCAGTTCGCTTGGAACTGCAGCTTCCCTGCCCCGCAGAAAGGATCTTTCCATCATGGCGTCACCCGCAATTGCCTTTGCTAAAAAGAACGAAAAGCGTTTCCTCGAAGAGTTAAAAGAGCTTCTTCGAATCCCCAGCATCAGCACGCTCCCCGAGCACCGCAGCGACATCGACAAAGCCGCCGGTTTCGTCGCCACGGAACTGAAACGCATTGGAATCGAGCACGTCGAACTCATCGAGACCGAAGGACACCCCCTCGTCTACGGAGATTGGCTGCACGCGGCAGGCAAGCCCACCGTCTTGATCTACGCGCACTACGACGTGCAACCAGCCGAGCCTTTAGACGAATGGCTTTCCCCTCCCTTCGAACCCACCGAGCGCAATAACAATCTGTATGCCCGCGGAGCCGTCGACGATAAAGGCCAGCTCTGGATGCAGGTCAAGGCACTCGAGTCCCTGCTCTCAGCCGATGGAAACTTGCCTGTCAACGTCCGCTTGCTTTTCGAAGGCGAAGAAGAAACCGGAGGCGAGGCCGTCGAGAAATTCGTCCACGAACACAGCGAACGCCTAAAGTCCGATGTGGCGCTGATCTGCGATACCGAACTGTTCGCGCCGAATCTTCCGACCTTGTGCGTAGGCCTTCGCGGCCTCGTGTACACGGAGATTGAAGCTCGCGGAGCCACCTCCGACCTTCACTCCGGAATGTACGGCGGAGCCGCTCCAAATCCGCTCTTCGCCCTCTGTGAAATCATCAGCAAGCTAAAGGACGAAGAGGGCCGCATCCTGATTCCGGGCTTTTACGACCAGTGGGCCACTCCCACCGATGCCGAACTCGCCGCCTGGAAATCCCTGCCCTTCGATGAAGAGCACTACCGCAAAACAGAAGTCGGTTCGACGGTCTTGACGGGAGAAAAGGATTACTCGGTCCTCTACCGCACCTGGGCGCGCCCCACTCTCGAAGTCCACGGCATCCCCGGAGGATTCACCGGAGCAGGCGCGAAAACAGTGATCCCCGCCAAAGCTTCCGCCAAAGTCTCCATGCGCATGGTGCCAAACCAGGATCCCGACGACATCCTGAAGAAGTTCACCAGCTACGTGAAGTCACTTGCCCCCAAAGGAATCCAGATAGACGTAAAGGTTCACTCAAAAGGCAAAGCTGTCGTAGTCAGCACCGATAACGACTACATCAAGGCCGCAACCCAGGCGCTCCACGAAGTCTTTCAGAAGGACACGGTCTACATCCGTTCCGGTGGCTCCATTCCAATCGTGGGCCAGTTCCGCACCGACCTCGGAGTGCCATCCGTGATGATGGGACTCGGCCTCCCCGATGACAACATTCACGCCCCCAACGAGAAGTTCCACATTCCAAACTTCTACAAGGGCATCGAGTCCGTAGTGCGTTTCCTCTCTCTTCTTGGCAAGCAGTAGGAGAGTCTCTTGAGGATCGGCTGGGAGTCCCGCTCCGCCGATCCTCAGCGAACGCTGCTGTGGTTGTGTCAATTTGCTCAAAGGGATAGTGGATACCAGGGTTCTTTTAGGCGGCTACCGAGCCTGAATACACTAATCGATGGTGGAATTAATTGGCCCGCCATATCTGGATCCATTCGCTTCCCAGATTTTTAGAGCAGCGTGCCATTTCGCGACGGCCGTCTCTTCATCGGGAAAATCACCAATCTCTTTTTTTACTCCGTTTGGGTAGATGTCAAACACCCACACGCCATTGGCCTTTTGCCTTGGATAATCTGGGCCATGTTGAGTACCTGCTTCAGTTGCCATACGCACCAACCTCCAATCGCGAACCAATAAACCCGCAAGCCTAAAATACGGTTAGAGCCTCTTCGTGACTCTCTTTTTCGAGTGCTTCTCTGCAAACAATTCTGCCAGCTTGAGAGAACTCCAATTGCTTGGCGGCCTCCTCATACTCTCCATGTGCCTCGGTTATCTGCAATTTTCCCCACTCACGCGGGCGCAATGAGAAACGAGCTTCTATGCGTGTTGCCTCGGCACGCATCGCATATATGAGTGCATCATGTGCCGTTCTATATGTTGCTTTGAGGGTCACCACCAAATAAGTCAGCAGCACAGCAGCAATACATGTATGCGACCACGCGAGGTCTAGGCCAAACCTCATAGCAACTACAAGAAACACAAGAGTGCAAGCGTATTTCCAGTAATACCGGGTCTGAGCATTGTCATTGAATGTCACCATTTCCTTGTCCCATTCCAGACGCTCGAGCTGCTGAATGCCTTTAAACCAATCTGCATGCGCTGTAGATAAATCCCAGTTCATGCCTTGAGCTTCTATACTTTCCTTTTCTGAGCAAGACAACTTCTCGCTCAGTCCCTTCACCCTTTCACACTGTTGGTGAACAGCTTCTTCCGCCTCGGCAATCCGTCTGTTGAACTCTTCGAGAACCTTTATCTTTCGCATGGCACACATGCTAGCTGCTTACAATGAAAGCGACAACTCACAAGGCGGTTATCCTTGTACAAATCTAAACGGACGTCAAGATTATTATTCCTCGAAACATCGGGAAGGTGGAGGTTCGCCCGTGGCCAGTTCGCACTTCGGCAGAACTGCCAGCAACAGTTACACGCGAAGTCAAGCCAGGCCGGCAACTCACAGCTTCTTGCGTTTCACCCTCGCCTCGCCTACGCTAAAGGGGCTCTGACGTCTCCTTCCGCAGTGCTTCCCTGCACATTCAATCCGGCGCGCTCCGACCTGCGTTCACATTTAGCTTGCACCGTGGAATGTGCACATCGTGTACTCTTGTTGCATAGCAGGTGCACATCTTGGGGTTTTGCACAGCGACCTACAACAAATGGGGTTTTGTCTCTTGACTCCCCCTTCCGGCGCTCGGTACAGTGGCTACAACTTGCGAGGCGGCCCTCCCCGCCCAATGGATTGGGAGGGCTCGGATTTTCCGAGTTACCAGCCACCACTCGCGCAGCGCCAGAGAACGGAGTCCGGACAGGGATTCACCAGTTCAGGATTCAGATTAAAGGCGTACAAGGGCAGCTCCCAGCCGGAGCTCGATGGACTCTACGAGGCGTTTCTAATCGTCTTCACAGAGCCGACCCTAAATCACACAGCAGACCCGCCGATTTTGCGGAGCTACGTTTGTGGCCCGGCGGCAAGCGCGAGAATAGAGCCCGAGACGTATAGCGTCCGGACGCGAGGAGTACACAGTTGCTGAAACTGAAAAAGCTTCAGATTCTGGGCTTCAAGTCCTTTTGCGATCGCACCGAGTTGAAGTTCCCCGGTGACGGTATCGCTGCCATTGTCGGCCCAAACGGCTGCGGTAAATCAAACATTTCCGACGCCATCAGTTGGGTGCTCGGTGAGCAAAGCGCCAAGAGCTTGCGCGGTGCCCACATGACCGACGTCATTTTTGCCGGCACCCGCGAGCGCAAGCCAACGGGTATGGCCGAAGTCACTCTGCACTTGGTGGACCCGCAGGTCTACGAAGGCAAAATCGACACGCCCGTCATCGACATTCAGGACGAAATGCCCGATCAGGATTGGGATGAGTCCTCCGTGCGCGCCCAGCGTGAGCGCGACGTCGACGAATACACCGAAGAGGTGCGTCCCGGCCAAACCGACGAAATCGATGTTGCAAACGCCATCGCTGGCGATAACGATCTTTCCGCCGCCACTCCTGGCGCTGCGCCCGCAGCTACCCAGGAGGCATCTCCGTCTCCATCCGCAGGTGACGGAGCTTCCTCTGTGTCTCCGGAGGCTTCGGCCTCCGGGGACCAAGGTAGCTACGCGACGATGAGCAGCCCTCAAGTGGTCCTCAAGATCCGTCGCAGAAAGTTCAAGACGACTTTCAAAAAGGGTGAAATCGCCGTTACCCGCCGCCTATTCCGCAGCGGAGACAGCGAATACCTCCTCAACGGCAAACTCTGCCGTCTGCGCGACATTCAGGACATTTTTATGGGTACCGGTCTCGGACCGGAATCTTACGCCCTCATCGAGCAGGGACGTATCGGCCAGATCCTCAGTTCCAAACCGACCGACCGCCGCAACATCATCGAAGAAGCCGCCGGAATCACGAAGTTCAAAACGCGCAAGCGCCTAGCCGAGGCCCGCCTCGCAGACGCCAAACAAAACCTCGCGCGCATCAACGACATCTTCGACGAAGTGACCCGTCAGATGAATTCGTTAAAGCGCCAAGCGGCAAAAGCCGAGCGTTACGCCAAGCTGCGTGACGAAATGCGAGAACAACTTCGCATCGTCCTCGCAAGCCGATTCACCGAACTCGAAACACAAGCACGCCAGCTCGAAGCCGAGCTGACGCAGCTTACAGAAGACCTGCACATCCGCACCGAAGCCGTGCAAGCCATGGACTCCGAACATGCCGAGCGCACGCAGCACGGCTACGCCATCGACACCGAAGCAAAGCAGACGCGCGAACGCCTGAACCAAGTCCAACTGGAAATGGAGCGCGCCGCTGCTCGACGCCGAAACAACGAGGAGCGTTGCGCTGAACTCACAGCCCGAGCCGCTTCCGCCGATGCCGAAGTCAACAGCGCGAGCGCCCAGTTGCAGCGTCTCGAAGACGAACTCCATGCCAACCAGGAAGTCCTGGAAAGCGCAGCCGCGGACGTAGCCAGCGCCCAGCAGGAGCGCAATCAGCGTCAGGCCGAATCGCAGCAAGCCGCGCAGCGCCTCATGGAAGTCGAGCGCAATCAGGAGCAGCAACGCCGCCAAATGCTCGACGCGGTCAACGCCGCGTCCGGTGTTCGCAACCGCATCACGCAAGCCGAGGAGCGCATCGCTGCCCTGCAGCGCGAAACCGAGCGCTTGCAAAACGAACTAAATTCCGCCACTCAACAAGTCGAGTCATTCGGCGGACAGCGCGGCGAAATGAGCCTTGAATTCGAGTCTGCTACCGAACTGTCTCGCTCCATTGCGGCCCGCCTCTCCGAAGCACGTGCACAGATCGCAGCAAAGCGTGCCGCTGAGATCGAAGCCAAAAAACAGTTGGACGTCATGCGCTCCGAAGCCGCCAAACTTCAGGGCAAGCGCGCCTCACTCGAAGCCGTAATCAAAGAGCACGGCTTCTCGACCGAATCAGTACGCAAGCTCCTACGCTCCGGGCAACTGACCGGTGCCAGCGCTCCCGTCGGAGTCCTAGCCGACTTCATCGAAGTCGAAGACAAGTATGAAGGCGTAGTTGACGAATTCCTCCGTGACGAGTTGAACTTCTTAGTCGTAAAGTCATGGGACGCGGCCCAAGCCGGATTGAATCTGCTCCGCAGTGACGTCGAGGGACGTGCAACGTTCCTAGTACATCCCGACGATTCCCAAGCAAAATTCAGCTTCATCTTCGATGAAACAACGCGTACTCACCTACGTGAAGACCGCGTCATTCCGCTAAAAGATTGCATCCGAGTTCCGGACAATTTTGGCAGTTCCCTCGAAGTCATTCTGCCCAAACTCGGCAACGGCTACATCGTTCCCGACGCTGATACCGGACGCGCACTGGCCCTTGAAAATCCTGATGCCTTCTACCTCTCGCTCTCTGGTGAGTGCTTCCATAACGTAACCGTGACCGGTGGCAAGAAGCTCGCCGAAGGTCCGTTACAGATGAAGCGTGACCTGCGCGAAGTGCAGCGTCAGCTCGAGGTGCTCGGACGCTCTCTAGCCGCACAGGAATCCTCCGTTGCTCAGCTCGGTAGTGAAATCCAAGCATTGACCTCTCTGCTGGACCAGCTTGAGAGTGATCGCCGCGATTCCGAGCAAAAGGTAATGACCAGCGGCCATAGCCTGCGCCAACTCGATAACGAAATGGTACGGGTCCGTGACCGCATCGCTGGATTCGAGCGCGAATTGCAACGTGTCGCAGGTGAACGCCAGAGCCGCGAAGCCTTCATCTCCGAGCGCCAACAGGAGCTTGAGCAACAGGAAGAGAAGCGTCTCCAACTCGAAGCGCAAATGGGCGCGTCCCAAGAGAATGTTTCCGAGTTACGCCTCGCTCGCGACGCCGCAGCGCAGTCCGCAAGCGAAGTAATGGCCCGCGTCGCTGGCCTCGAAGAGCGCCGGCGCGCCTCTGCCGCATCGCTGGCGCGCATTCAGTCCATGGTCGCGGAAGTCAATCAGCGCGTGAATTCTCTTCACTCCCAATTGGAGGGCGCAGCAGCCGAAAAAGCTCAGCGCGAACAAGAAAATGAACTCCTCGCATCCAAGCTGGTCGATTGGCAAGTGGAGCGGGAGCAAGCACAAACTCGCGAACAGGAACTCACCGTCGAAAGCAAACAGATCCGCGCTCGCCTCGCAGAAATTGAAGTTGAACTGAAGTCTGCCCGAGAAATACTCGACCAAGTACGCGACCGTCGCGGTGAATTAAGCGCACAAGCCGCCAAAGCCGCTAGTGACACCGGACACTTGCTCGAAACCTGTATCCAGGAGCTAGGCCAAAGCCGCGAAGAGCTACTCGGAGACGGTTCCCTCGCCCATCAGTCCGGCGATGAACTGTCTGCAACCGACGCGAGCTATCGCGAGATGCGCGCACGCCTCGAAGGCATGGGCCCCGTGAACATGATGGCCCTTGAAGAGTACAAAGAGACTGCGCAGCGCCACGACTTCCTTGAGACCCAGCGCAAGGACCTGCTCGACTCCATTGAAAACACGCAAAGCACCATCAAGGAAATCGAAGAAATCTCGCGTGGCAAATTCAACGATGCATTTGCGATCATCAACGCCAACTTCACCCACACCTTCAAAAAACTCTTCGGAGGCGGCGAGGCATGGATGAAACTCACCGACGAGGAGAATTCTGCTGAAAGCGGCATCGACATCGTCGCCTCGCCTCCCGGCAAGAAGATGCAGAACGTACTCCTGCTCTCGGGTGGAGAAAAGGCCATGACCGCCTTATCGCTTCTGGTCGGAATCTTCCAGTTTGCGCCTGCACCGTTCTGCATCCTCGATGAGGTCGATGCCCCACTCGACGAAGCGAACGTAACGCGCTTTGGCGAACTAATGCGTGAGATGAGTGTCGAAACTCAGTTCATCATCATTACTCACCACAAGAAGACCATGAGCATGGCACCCGTCATGTATGGCGTAACCATGCAGGAGCCCGGAATATCACGCATTGTAAGCGTGCGTTTCGGCGCTGAACACGAACAACCACAAGCGGCAACTGCCTAGTCTGTTTCAGTAGCGGTGCATTCAAGTGCACCGCTACTTCTAAAGGTACATACTTTTCCTGCAGCTTTGCGACATCTGTACATGGCCTAACTCTTACGCTTCGGTATTGCCACGGGGGCGGGGATGTGATTGGGAAATTACATAAGATTCTGCGCTGCTCAATTCTTCTAAGCTCTCGTTTTGTCGTTTTCCAACCCTCCTGTTTCTAAGAACTTGCACCCTCCTCCATTCACTTCTCCCAAAACGGTTCAGACCATACATGCAACCTCCCAAATAAGACCTTCAAACCTTCATTGACAAAATCTACCCACTGTTTAGAATCGACTTTCGAATTGTTCAAACTTACCGTGACTACAAAACCTAGCGAACCCATTCTTCTTCGGACTGACTTCCCTGACCTGGAACTCCACGCCAGCGGAAAGGTCCGCGACGTGTACCGTGTGGACAACGAGCGCTTATTGTTTGTCGCGACGGACCGGATCTCTGCATTTGATTACGTTCTCGCCTCCGGCATCCCGGAGAAGGGACGTGTATTAACGCAGCTTTCTCTGTTCTGGTTTGACTTTCTACGGGACATCGTGCCGAACCACCTAGTGACGGCCAATGTCGAACAGTATCCCGCTTCGCTACGTAAGTACGATGCGGAGCTGCGTGGACGGTCGATGCTGGTGGTGAAGGCAAACATGTATCCCGTGGAGTGCGTTGTACGCGGCTATCTCTCTGGTTCTGGCTGGAAGGAATACCAGCAGACAGGTGAGGTATGCGGCATTCAACTACCTAAGGGAATGCGTGAGAGCGACAAGCTCCCTGAGCCAATCTTTACCCCGGCATCCAAGGCAGCCAGTGGACACGATGAAAACATCTCATTCCACGAGATGGCGAAGCATGTCGGCACTGCCGACAGCGAGACCCTGCGCAACCTGAGCCTGAGCATTTACAAGAAGGCAGCAGACTACGCTTTGACTAAGGGCATCATCATTGCTGACACTAAGTTTGAGTTTGGCCAAACAGCAAATGGTGTCGTTCTTGCCGATGAGGTTTTGACTCCCGATTCCTCGCGCTTCTGGCCTGCGGATACTTATAACCCTGGCCATGCCCAACTGAGCTTCGATAAGCAGTACGTACGCGACTACCTCGAAGAGATTCATTGGGAAAAGAAACCACCGGCCCCGGCCTTACCGGAAGAAGTGCAGCGCAACACCGGTGCAAAGTATGTTGAGGCTTATCGTCATCTGACGGGGCGAGAATTGCCTCAAGGCTAGAATGAACGGCCTGGACTGGTTGATCGTAGGCATTCTTGCGCTCTCGGTGATTCATGCCGCAGCCCAGGGCTTTGTGTTCGAATTGTTTTCGCTTGCGGGAACAGTTTTCGGTTATCTTTTGGCAGCTTGGGAATACCCTGCTGCGGCCAAGTTTCTCGCACCCTACGTAACAAGCAGCGTGGTTGCGAGTGGTGCGGGATTCTTGTTGATCTTCATCGCCGTCATGATTCTTGCCGGCGTGGCGGGTCGTATTGCCCGATGGGCGACCACAACCGTAGGCCTGCAATGGTTTGATCGTTTGCTGGGTGGAGCTTTCGGATTCTTGCGCGGAGCGTTGGTAGTCATGGTCCTTGTCATGGCCATGGCGAGTTTCCTCCCATCTTCCGAGACCTTGGCAAAGTCCGGGCTAGCGCAATATTTTTTGGTTGCTGGTCGGGCAGCGGTTTACGCAGGACCAAATGAGTTAAAGCAAAGCTTTCACGATGGCTTGAAGGCGCTGGATCGGATACGAGGCAACACAAGTCAGACTGGCCATTCCAGTGACACGGTTTTATAGATCGGTTTCACGCAAAGGAACAAGGGGCTAGCCTAAACAATACGGGAATGCCTGAGACACTTGGTTTCATAGAAATAGTACAAGAAGAAAGAGAGGCCCTCGGTGAAGGACCAGCTTGAGGCTCTTGTAGCGCAGATGTATCAGAGTGGAATTCTTTATTCAGAAGCAGTGCGCGAATTTAGAAAACGATTCATACTCACCGTGCTCGAGCAAAATAACGGCAACCAATGTAAGGCTGCAAGACAATTAGGAATGCATCGCAACACCCTGAGCCGCACTATTACGGAACTGGAGTTGGATGTGCGCGCCGTTCGCGCAGGCACGCGCCGTCCTCCCAAGAGCGAAAAGGCCCTTGTGCTTGAGGATAAGATCGCGCGCTAGTAGAACGAATACTCAAACAGGGTCGCCTCGTGCGACCCTGTTCCTTTAGCCTTGCGCTCACAAAACGTACGTCCCCACCTACTCCAGCCCAAATTCCTTCCACCTTCGCGAAATCCGCTCCTTCACCTCGTCGGACATCTCAACCTCGTCCGGCCATGGACGATCAAAGCCTTCCGTCGACCATTTGCGCGTAGCATCAATGCCCATCTTGCTCCCAAAATTAGGCAACCTTGACGCGTGATCCAGCGAATCCACCGGCCCCAGTGTGAACTGAATATCACGCTCCGGATCGATGTTATTGAACGCCCGCAACGTAACTTCGCGCAGATCCTTGACGTCGCAATCTTCATCCACCACGACGATGCACTTGGTGAACATCGCCTGCCCCAGAGACCAAATTGCGTTCATCACCTTCCGCGCCTGCCCCGGATACGATTTCCGAATCGAGATGATCATCAAGTTATGAGCCACGCCCTCCGGAGGCAGATGAAAATCCACCAGCTCCGGAATCATCATCTTCGCCGCCGGCAAAAAGATCCGCTCCACCGCCAGCGCCATCCATGCATCTTCCTGCGGAGGTTTCCCCACAATGGTCGCCGCATAAATCGGATTCTTCCGATGAGTAATACACTGCACATGAAACACGGGATAAACGTCTTCCAGCGAATAGAACCCGGTGTGATCCCCAAACGGCCCTTCCACCTTCATCTCACCAATCTCAACGTACCCTTCCAGCACTATCTCGGCATTGGCCGGGACCTCCAGATCGACCGTCTCGCACTTCACCACTTCAACCGCCTTGCCCCGCAAGAACCCGGCGATCATGTACTCCTCAATCTCCGGAGGCGCAGGCACAATCGCCGAGAACGTCAGCGCCGGATCCGTCCCAATCGCCACAGCAACTTCCATCCGCCCATTCACCGGCTTGCCCTGTATCGCAATGCTGCCGCCGCCGCTACGTGCCATGATGTCCACCGACGAAGTCTTCCCCAGCGTCGGACCATTCGCCACCGCTGCCCTCATCAACTCCCGCTGATGCTCCGCCGCGTTCTTGTGCCGCTGCCAGTGCATCCCCGTGCTCGTCGCGTCATACACGTGCATGCGATACATCCCGATATTGCGCTTGCCCGTCCGAGGATCACGCGTCATCACACACGGCAGCGTAATAAACCGCCCGCCATCCTGAGGCCAGCACTGCAAAATCGGAAAATCCAGCAGCGAGAAATTGTCCCGCTTCATCACTTCCTTGCATGTCCCCGTCGAGACTCGCTTCGGAAACAGATTCCCCAACTCCGCCAACATTGGCAACATCTTGATCTTTTCCAGCAGCCCCTGCGGAGTCTTCACGTCCATCATCTGGTGAATCCGCTCCGCGATCTCATCCAGTGAATTCGACCCCAGCGCCAGATTCATCCGCCGCTCCGAACCAAACTGATTGATGAAAATCTTGTGCCCCGGATGCCCTTTGACATTCTCAAACAGCAGCGCCGGGCCGCCCGGCCCCTTACCGTCACGCGCTCCCCACTTGGAAACACGATCAGTGATCTCGGTGACTTCAAGTACAGGATCAACTTCGGCAGTAATGCGCTTAAGTTCGCCAGCTTTATCGAGCGCCGTTATCCATTCCCGCAAATCGTTATAGGCCACAAAGGCTCCGTTGAATAACTGATTTCAGAATCGATTATAGATGGTCAAACCAAGGACGGGATGCGTGGGACCAGCAGCCAATGTGCAGATTTCCGCTTGCTGGCTATCCCCGGGAGCTACCCTCTAGAGATTTTGTACGAGTGCTGAACAGACTAAACACAAAGTTAGTCTGCAGCCATGCCAAGGCACCAATTACAGCATATAGGATCACATTCTCGACTACCGCGATCGCATAAACGACGGCTACAGTGGATGTTGAAGCAGGGGAAGGAACGTCGAGCGCCATGAACATAATCGAGCTTGGCCAGAGCAACAATTCCGCCCCAGTCGCATTTCCGCCCAAGATGAAGCAATGTATACATGAGACTGCCGGAACGAGCAATCCAAGCATCCCAAATAGCAATGTCCATTTCCAGAACTTAACCTTCCACTTCATTAGTTCCTTCCTGTTTCCTCAGGTGGCAGAACTTCTGAAACTATACACTCACTAGTAAGTGTATAAGAGTGCAAATCAGAAGAGGCCCGGATTCCTCCGCGCCCCACGTATTTCTGACAATCTGAAAGCTTACCGATACTCGTTCATAATCCCGTCCAGCACGCTCTTCGGAGGCCGAACAATCTCCTGCGGCAGAGTCCCAATCGGACGGTCAACCAGATTCAGCATATCGGTAAAGCTCGGCTGGCCAGCGTTCAAATAGAACAGTCCCGTCAGCACTTCGTTCTTCTCCCGAGCCTCAGCCAACCGCGTTAAGGCCTGTATCCGGTTCGTAGGATTGAAGTCCTCTTCCAGCTTGCTCAGGTGCATCTTCGAACCGTCATGCAGTGAAATATCGACTCCGCTTCCAGCTTCGTACTCCACGTCAATCTCTTCAAACGACGGAACGAAGTCAATATCATGCAATGGCTCTTCGTGATCCTTCATAAACTTGTAGCTCTTCGTTGAACCTTCATGATCATTGAAGGTCACGCACGGAGAAATCACGTCCAGCAGCACCGTCCCATTGTGTGCAATCGCAGCCTTCAGCAACGCCGATAACTGTTTCTTGTCACCAGAGAAGCTGCGGGCTACGAAAGTCGCGCCCAGCTCGATTGCCAACGCGCAAGTATCAATCGCGGGCAGCTCATTCACGATGCCAGTCTTCAGCGTAGAACCAAGATCGGCAGTCGCCGAAAACTGCCCTTTTGTTAACCCATATACGCCGTTGTCTTCAATGATGTAAATGATCGGAAGATTGCGGCGCATCAAGTGCGCAAACTGCCCCATGCCAATCGAGGCCGTATCACCATCGCCGCTCACGCCAATGTAGAGCATCTTGTGGTTCGCAACCGCCGCTCCCGTCGCAATGGCAGGCATGCGTCCGTGGACAGAGTTAAAGCTATGCGCGCGCCCCATGAAGTACGCCGGGCTCTTCGACGAGCAGCCAATGCCGCTAAGCTTGGCAACGTGCTCCGGTTCGATGCCCATATCGTAAAAGGCATCGATAATGCGCTCTGAAATCGCGTTATGTCCGCAACCAGCGCAAAGTGTCGACTTCCCTCCGCGATAATCCATCACAGAAAGTCCGATATGGTTCGTTTTTACCGTAGGTGTGGTAGCCATTTATTTCTGCTCCTGCGACACAATGCTCTCGGTGACGAACTGCGCGTCCAACGGATGTCCGCTGTAATGACAAATGCTGCGAAGCTTCACAACATCTGCTGCTGCAATATCCATCTTGATTAATTGTTGCATCTGGGCGTCGCGGTTCTGGTCAATAACGTACACACGTTCATGCGCGGCGATAAACTCCTGCACAACCGAGTTGAACGGATAAGCACGCACCCGCAGATAATCCACGTCGATTCCCTGCTTTCGCAATTGATCGATGCTTTCCACCGTAGCCCAGTGCGATGACCCGAATGCGATAATGCCAACCTTCGCCCCCGGAACTGCATTCTCAACCACCGGCGCCGGAACAATCTTTCGAGCTGTTTCCCACTTCTTGTCGAGTCGGTTCAGATTGTTGACATAATCATCGGGCCGCTCGGAATACTGTGCCTTCTCATTGTGTCCACTGCCCCGCGCAAACCAGGCTGCATTCGGATGCAAAGTTCCCGGCAATGTCCGGTATCCAACACCGTCTCCATCCACGTCCTTGTAGCGCGCAAAACTCCCCAGCTTATCCAGATCTTCCTTACTGAGCACCTTACCCCTGTTCAGCGGGGCTTCCGGATAGACAAAAGGATCACTCACCCAGTTGTTCATCCCAATATCAAGGTCGCTCAACACAAACACAGGAGTCTGCAAACGCTCGGCCAAATCGAAAGCCGTACCCCCAAATTCAAAGCACTCAGCCACCGAAGCCGGTAATAGCATCGGATGCTTCGTGTCTCCGTGCGACAAGAAAGCCGTGAATAGCAGATCGCCCTGAGCTGTGCGCGTTGGCAATCCAGTAGAAGGACCAACCCGCTGCACATTCCACACCACTGCAGGAATTTCCGCATAGTAGGCAAGTCCAGTGAACTCTGCCATCAGCGAAATTCCCGGTCCCGATGTGGCGGTCATCGCTCGCGCACCAGCCCACGAAGCGCCAATCACCATTCCGATCGCCGCCAGCTCATCCTCTGCCTGTACAACAGCGAACGTTGCTTTCCCTTCAGCGTCCAACCGATATTCCTTCAAGTAATCCGTTAGGCTTTCGATCAACGAAGAGGAAGGAGTAATCGGATACCAAGGCACCACAGTTACTCCGGCAAACAGCGCGCCCAAAGCTCCAGCCGCATTGCCGTCAATGATGATCTTGTTCGCGTTCTCGTTCATGCGCTCAACCGTGTAGCGGGAGCGAGCCAGATTGGCCATAGCAAATTCGTACCCAGCGCGTACTGCAGCCACGTTCACATCGGTTGCGCGCTTCTTGCCGCTAAACTGCTTGCTGATCGCCGCTTCTACCTCCGACATCTCCAGCGAAAGCAACCGCGCCAGTACACCGACATAAACCATGTTCCGCAACAACTTCTTCAGCTTCGGCTCCGGAGCCACTGGCCCGACTAATTTGTCGAACGGAACGGAGAAGAAAGTGAGGTCTTCGCGCAGCGAATCCAGCTTGAGCGGTTCGTCGAACAGCACGACCGACCCGGCCTTAAGCGAACGAACATCGTCGGCCGCAGTCTCCAAATTCATGGCCACCAGCACCTCGGAATCGCGCTTCCGAGCAACATATCCGTCTTTGCTCACCCGAATTGTGAACCATGTAGGGAGCCCCGCTATGTTGGATGGGAAAAGGTTTTTTCCACTCACTGGCACGCCCATTTGAAAAATGGTGCGCATAAGAACCGAGTTTGCGGACTGTGAGCCGGAACCGTTAACGGTAGCGACCTGGATGCTGAAGTTGTTTACGACGAGCTTGCGATCTTGGCCGCTGTCAGCGCCCTGGTTTAGGGCGACGTCGATACTTGCCATTAAAAAGCCATCCTTCGAGGGCGCAATTCATTTACTTCAAAAGGATTGCGTGGTTTTGTCCTCGTAATTATACGGCAGCCGCCTCATCAACAATCCGCATGTGCACAGTGGACGGCGACGCGCTCCATCAGAGCGTGTCTCTGGCCGGGTGATCGGCGACCACTGTACGTCCAAGCGTAGGTCGGAGGCGCTGAAAAACTTTACCATGCCGTGGTGTTCTGCATCACAGACCCGCACGGCGAACCGGGATAATCTTTCACACTTCCGGGCAAACGCTATGAGCAAATCAAGGTCTGGCTCGCCTGTAAATCCGTGGATTATCACAATTTCCGTGATGCTTGCCACATTCATGGAAGTCCTCGACACAACTGTCGTAAATGTTTCCATTCCCCACATCTCTGGAAACCTAAGCGCCACCTACGAAGAGGGAACCTGGGTAGTAACCTCCTATCTCGTTGCGAACGCCATTATTCTGCCCATGTCCGGATGGCTGGCCAGCTACTTCGGACGCCGTCGCATGCTGCTGGTATGCGTAGCTGGATTCTCCATCGCCTCCCTGCTCTGCGGAGCCGCCTCCAGCCTTACTCAGTTGATCCTCTTCCGAATCCTGCAAGGTCTAGCCGGAGGCGGTCTGCAACCACTCTCTCAGGCAATCCTCTTCGAGACCTTCCCGAAGGAGAAACACGGTCAGGCCATGGCCGCCTACGGACTGGGCATCATCGTCGCCCCAATCGTTGGCCCTACCCTCGGCGGCTGGATCACCGACAACTACACTTGGCGTTGGATCTTCTACCTCAACATTCCGGTCGGAATTTTCTCGCTCCTCATGATGGCCCGCTTCATCCACGACCCTCCTTACATCCAGCGCAAACGCGACACCGGAGTCGACCTCTGGGGGATAGGACTGCTCGCTCTCGGCCTCGGATCGCTGCAAATCCTCCTCGACACCGGTCAGCGCAAGGATTGGCTAGGCTCCCGCGATATACGTATCGAGGCATTCTGCTGCATTGCAGGCCTTCTCGCCTTCGTAATCCGCGAAATGATGGTCGAACATCCCATCGTTGACCTCCGAGCCCTAAAGGACCGCTCCTTTGCCATAGGAGTGCTTCTAATGTCAGCAGTGGGCTTCTGCCTGTACGCCAGCCTTGTCCTGCTTCCTCAATATCTGGAAACCTTGCTTTCCTACCCCTCCATGCAGGCCGGCCTCGCCCTTTCCCCCCGCGGCCTCGGATCATTTGCCCTGACTTTCATCGTTGGAGCAATTGCAGCCCGAGTAGACGTCCGAAAACTACTCGTCGCCGGATTCCTGGTCGGAGCCGGAACCATGTTCATGCTTTCCGGCCTCAATCTGAACGCAGGTTACTGGGATATCTTCTGGCCTCAGGTATTGCAAGGCGGAGCCATGGCCTGTATGTTCATCCCTCTCGCTGCCGCAGCCATGTCCCACGTACCGCGCGAAAAGATGGGTAACGCCACCAGCATCTTCAACCTCATGCGCAACATCGGCGGCAGCGTCGGAATCGCCATGATGACGACCCTCTTAGCTCGACGCCAACAGTTCCACCAGAGCCGCCTCATCGAGCACATCCGCCCCGGCCAACCTCAGGCCAGCGCCTTGCTCCATCAATTCACTCAGTTCTTCATCCTCAAGGGTTCCGACCCCGTGACCGCCTCTCATCAAGCCTACGGTGCAATGTTCATGCAGTTGCAGCAACACGCGGCCATGCTGTCCTTTGTCGAGGCTTTCAAGATCATGGGACTGGTCTTTCTCGCCATGATCCCGTTAGTAACTCTGCTCAAGGATCCGAAGAAACACGGCGCACCCAAGAAGCCGGAAGTGGCCTCACCCGTCGAAGAACAATCAGGACAAGAATTGCCCGAGCTGATGCACGTCTAGTCCGGTTTCTGAGTGGGTGTATCCTGCCGTCCCAACAACCCATATCTGCTAACTACGGCAGATATGGGGCACCCTCGGGATACAGCTTCTGCGGAAGCGATCTAAGCTGCATAAACACAAAAGCCCCGTCCTCAAGACGGGGCTCAGAGTGCTGACGAACCCCATCTTTTCTGGTGGGGTTCGCTTTTTAGGTACTGGAAGTGCGATTGAGCGTCGAGAG
>Ga0224527_1000126_pt1 | contig 57905 bp, 45 predicted proteins | sample CBST0metaG_FD_179882 | JGI IMG/M metagenome (GOLD analysis project Ga0224527, IMG submission 179882) | Peat soil microbial communities from Stordalen Mire, Sweden - C.B.S.T0 | ecosystem: Environmental > Terrestrial > Soil > Wetlands > Peat | place: Sweden: Norrbotten County, Stordalen Mire...
CTATGCCCTTTCGTGAGTGATTGTCAAACGTTCTGTCACAGAATATGATCGAAACTGTTTTTACGTGGTTATGTTTGTGACTTCATGCTCATCAAGCGGCTTGCCACTGTCCGCTTTCTTTGCCGTGAAAAATCACGCAATCTCCATGACAACAATGAGTTAACTGTATAAAGGAGGCACATGAGACCGACCAGGTTCATCGCGGCTGCCATTCTTGCTGCCGTTTCACTGCCTATTGGCGCACAAACGAAGAGCAGAGCCGCCATCGTCTTTCAAATTGGATCGTTCGATGGCAGTTCCCGCGAATTTGCCAGCGGACTCCCTCGGCAGGCCGCCGCGTTCATCGCCGGGAAGAGCGACCCCTCGCAGGCCTGGTTCGGATTTCAGCCCGTTGCGGTGTCACCTCAGGCCCCCGAATCGGCCCCGCGAGCGATTCAATTTGCGATGCGTCAACCGCCAGCCTCAACCTACACGCTGCACGTTTCGCTGCTGATCGAACATGCGAGCGTCCCGGCGCTGGGGGTCAATATCAATGGCCATTCCGGAATCTTCTATCTGGATCCGAAGTTGGACAGTCGAATGGGGGACGGCTTCGCCGTCTCCTTCCCTGCCTACTCGCATGTGGATGTCGAGTTCGATTTTCCCGGCCAGTACCTGCACCAGGAGGGCATGAATACGGTCTCTCTTTCAGCGGTGGCAGGCTCGGAAAAGAGCGTGCCGGACGCCGGCTTCAGCTACGACGCCATCGAGTTGAGAAGCGCCCCTCACGTCAACTTCGACGCCGCAGCCGCGACCGTAACGCTGAAGCCGACCATCTTTTACAAGCAAGCTGGAGGATTGAAGGAGGTCGTCGAGGCGCGGGTTCGCTATGGCCAACGTCTGGCCGACGGCAGGTTGGAACTGACCGTGGATGGCAAGCGCTACACGAGTCCATTGCGGACGGATCACGATTTCGGGGAACAGGAGTGCCAGTTTCTTCTGCCGGATTATGGGCCTCGAAGCAGGGCGATAGCCGTACTGCGCACGAATGGCCGCACAAGCCACTTTGAACAGATTATTGAGCCCAAGAAGAAGTGGACCCTTTATGTTGTGCCGCACGTCCATTTCGATCTTGGATATACGGACTACCAGGCCAAGGTTGCAGCCATTCAAAGCCGCATCGTGGACGAGTCGCTGGATCTGATGGAGCAGCACCCCGATTTTCGCTTCAGCATGGACGGAATGTGGAGCCTGGATCAGTTTTTGGCAACGCGTTCCAACCGCGACAAGGCGCGTGCGATGGAGGCGATCAAGAGCGGCCAGTTGTTCGTTCCCGCGCAATACAGCAACGAGTTGACCGGCTTCCCGACTACGGAGACCTTGATCCGCTCCCTCTACCCCAGCGCCAACTTCAGCCGCGAGCACGGCACGCCTTTCAACTATGCCAACATCACCGATGTGCCCTCTTACTCATGGTCGTACGCTTCCATACTGGCTTCAGCAGGCATCCACGAGCTGATTGCCGGGAGCAACAATGGCCGGGCGCCTGTACTTTTGCGCGGCCGTCTGGATGAAGACTCTCCCTTCTGGTGGAAGGGGCCGGACAACAAGAAAGTGCTGTTCTGGTATTCGCGCCACTACCACCAGATGTGGACGCTGTTTGGCTTGCCGCCGTTGGTCTCCGCGGGGCAGGATATGCTACCCATCTTCCTGCAGATGTACGAGCGGCCCAGCTACACGGCAGACTCTGCGCTGATCTACGGCTCCCAGGTGGAGAACACTGATCTGTTTCCACAGCAGGCGGAGTTGGCCAAGCAATGGAACGACACGTATGCGTATCCTCGCCTGCAATACTCCGGCTTTCACGAGGCCATCGAGCACATCGCGAGCAAGATGGGCGAGAACATTCCCACCGTCACCGGCGATGGCGGCCCTTATTGGGAAGACGGCATTGCCAGCGACGCATTCTATGCGGCAATGGAGCGGAGAACGGAAGGCCGCGCGCCCTCTGCCGAGAAGATCGCCACTATTGGAAGCCTTGTCGATCCGCGGCTAACTCCGGACAAAAGCGGATTCGACGCCATGTGGAAGAACATGGTGCTGATGGACGAACATACCTGGACCTCCGCCGACAGCACAGCGGAACCGGCATCGGAAGAAGCGGTTCAACAGCTCGCAGTGAAGGACTCGCGCGCCATTCAGGCAGACTGGGCTTCCGACGACTTGCTGCGCAGCGGCATGGCCAATCTGGCGAATTCGATTGCCGCCGGCCCGCATAGCCTGGTGGTCTTCAACATGCTCAATTGGACGCGCAGCGGTCTGGTCGAGTCTGACCTGCGCGGCGATGAAGAGATTGTGGATTCCGGCACAGGAAAGAAGGTGCCCATGGAACTCGTTCATCAGGGAACCGATGTCAACCGTGTGCGCTTCCTGGCCCAGGATGTTCCCGCCGTTGGCTACCGGGTCTACCAGTTGCGCCCAGTGGAAGGAAACAAACCCGGAGCGGCCGCCGCTCAACCAGCGGACACAACCTCTCTGGAGAATACCTACTACCGCGTCGATCTCGACCCCGCCACCGGCGCGGTGCGTGCGATCTTTGACAAGCAACTGCAGCGCTCCCTGGTGGACGAGCAGAGTCCCTATCACTTCGGACAATATCTTTACGTCACAAACGAATCGGGCTCCTTCGACGTGCACGGAGCCGCACAGGGGCGCATTGTTTCCATCGAGCGGACGCCCTACGGCCAAGTGGCGCGTCTGGAGAGTTCCACGCTGAACACGCCCCGCATCGCGAGTGAGATTCGTCTCTTTGATGAATCGAAAAAGATCGAATTCATCGAGGATCTCGACAAGAAAGAGGTTCACAGCGACGAAGCAGCATACTTCGCATTCCCATTTGCGATGACGCATCCGCGCTTCCAATATGAGATACAGAACGGCGTCGTCGATCCGGCCAAGGATATGTATGCGGGCGCGGGTGTGGAGTGGTTTTCGGTGCAGCATTGGGTCTCCGTCGACCAGGACGGCGCGTCGGCAACAGTTTTGCCGCTCGACGCACCGCTGGTCACGCTTGGAGACATCACGCGCTTGCAGTTTCCCGAGACCTTCGGCCAGCGCAAGGGATGGGTCTTCTCGTATGCCATGAACAACTATTGGCATACCAACTACCGGCCTTCCCAAGGCGGCCACTTCCAGTTCCGCTACATCATCACCAGCGCGACGTCGACCGACGCGTCCGATCAGAGCCGCAAGGGATGGGAGGAAGTAACGCCGCTGGAAGTGGATGAGATAACCTCTTCCGACAAGGCAGTCGATCGTCCTGAGCCTCTGGATGCCGTGCAAGGCAGCTTCCTGCGTGCAGACGATGCAAACCTGTTGCTGGAAGCATGGAAGCCTGCCGAAGACGGGAACGGAACGATACTGAGATTCCTCGATCTGGGCGGACCGGAGCGCAAGGTTACGGTGCAATTGCCGCTTGTGCATATTGAAGGAGCATGGCGGACCGACGCAGTCGAACGCGACCTGGCGCCGCTGACGCTCACCGGTGCGTATGCTCTCAGCTTCGAGATTCAGCCCCACGAAATTGTGACGGTGCGCGTCACCGGAACACCGGCCCTGCTCCAGAAGCCGTAACCTGTCGTCTTCTCGCCGGGGCAGCTTTGACTTATAACAAAACATGGCGTGATTGGCATCGAGGGGCAAAGGCCGCTTCCCTCTTTTCCAATCACGCCAGGTCTCTTTCAATAACGGCAAGGCTCAATACAGTCTGCTCAGCCTGCCGTCAAGGTGAAGCGGTACGTCCAGTCTCCCCCGCCCCACTGGATATAGTTCGTTCCCCATGCATTGTTGAAGAGGTTCACGTGCACGCCATGCTTCATGTCGGGAAGGCCCTGTGAGAAGTCGAGCGGCGACCTTTCGCCCACTGCGACCACGGGAGCATCGAGGGTAGTCAACTGGAAAGCACCGCGGCCGTCCTGGTAGCGCACATGCTCAGTGACGGCGTGCATGGCGCGACCGCCGCCGCGCACCACATCCAGGGGTGATACTTCCTGTTCGACTTTTTGCACTGACCAACCCTTGGCCTCGGGAGCCTCCGGCGCGAAAGTCAGCCACATCGATTCGGGCATGCGATTGGGATCCTTCCCAATGGAGAAGAATGTGGCGTGCACGGCCGCTTCCGCATTCGGCAGCACGAGTTCCAGATACATGCTTGCGGGCCATGCGGTGCGTCCCTGGCTCTTGCCTTCCGGATCTTCCATCTTCAGTTCCGCCAGGATGCGCGTTGAATTCTTCTGCTTGCCAACCCAGCAGTTGACCAGGGTGGGGAACCAGTCGCGCGATTCCGCGTTGAAGTGCTCGATGCCCGGCTTGCCAAAATCGCGTGGCGCCCACCAGTCCTTGCTGACCACATAAACGTCGAGGAACTTGTCGTAGTCCGCCTTGGAGAGCGTCTGATAGTCGAAGAGCGCCAACGGGTGCTGCGGCGAAGCCCAGTCGCGGCCTGTCTTTTTGTTGCGCAGTTTGACGATGGCTCCGGTCTTTGAATCCAGCGCCAGAGAAAAATGCTCGCATTCGATGTCCTTCGCCACGGCGTGAGCCTGCAGGCCCTGCTTCGATGGCGCAGAGCCTTGCAATGCGCTCAGGCGGGTTGTTGCCTGCGCACGTAAATGCTCGGGTAGAGAGGCCACACCTGCGTCGATGTCGTCGCGCTTTTCCTGCCAACTGCGCTCCATGGTCTTGTATCCAGGCTGATCCAGAACCCGCAGCAGATTCTTCGACTCGTAGTTGTCATAGTCGATGTAGCGCTTGGTGTCCGTTCCCCAGGTGTGTTCCGGCGCCAGGGCCAGCCACTCCAGCAGTTTTCTATCTGTGATGTCGCCCACGGAGAATTGCTTTTGCTCAATCCATTCTTTTCTGAGCCGTGCGACCTCACGATAGCGAGCCACTTTTTTCGGGTCGCTGGGCACGCCATAGATCCAGGTATCGCCGATCTCCTGTGTCACCACCGGCAGGCGGTTGCGGAAGGCATCAACCGCGGTAGCGACCTGACTCAGATTGCTGGCCGTAACAGTGGCATTGGGGAATCTCTTTCTTAGCCCCGCGTAGATCTGCTTGATTTCTTCCCTGGTGTGCGGCCCGGTGTTATCCACGCGCACATTGACCTCGATGGCCAGGTCGGTATTGGGGATGACAAGCGTATCGCCGTAGGCGTGACGATGGTAGAGCATGATCAGCGAGCTGCCATCCGGGTCTTTCCACAGAAAGGCAGCGGGGACCTCAGGCGGCGTGCTGGCCGGATTGACGCCGACATCCAACAACTTGACTCCAGAGGCGGCCAGAGGGCTGATGATGCCGCGGGAGTGGCCGGGCACATCAGTCATTTTGGCGCCGATCGTCTTGCATCCGAAGCGCTGATCGAGCGCTGCGGAGAAGCCCAGACAACCTTCGATCATGGAGCGGTCAAGCATCTCCGTCTGCCAACTGAAAGGCAGTGCGTGCCAGGCGATGTCGCCCGCGGCGATCCCGTCTTCCATCTTTTTGCGTGCAGTTGCGTCGGCTTGCTCAAGATATTCGTAGAGCAGCCACGAACCGGTCGTCCAGATATAGCGATCGCCGCCTGCCGAGCGAAGGCTTGCGGCGGTCTCCAGCGCTTGCGGATAGTACGTTTCAAAGTATTGGCGCTTCACGTTCGCCTGCGTATCGGTAAAGCCGACATCCAGGTGACATTTGAAAACTGCGAATACGCGCTTGACTTGCGACTCATCAGGACTCGACGCGGCCTGTGCCCGTCCCAGCCATGGGGCCAATGCTGCCGTTCCCGCCGCCAGCATTGCCCGGTTCAAGAATTCTCGACGCTTCATTGCTTTCTCTCCATCCGCGCCACCGAGGATAACGTGCGGCTGCGCCTGTCATCGTGATTGCTAAAGCCAGTTTAGATCACCACACGAGATTTCATAGCTGTATTTAGTTCACTAAACGATTCTTTTCGATCTTTTATTTCCAAAATCCATTGCAGCACCTAGCCGCGCTCCGGTATGCTCCGGGATATGGCCGGAAAGACAGATAATCTGGTAGCTCGCCACGAATACATTCTTCGTCAACTTCAGGAAACCGGTTCGGTCACGATCGACGAGCTTTGCAAGGCACTGGGCGCCTCGCTGGCAACCATTCGCCGCGATCTGGACGATCTGGAAGGCCGTTCTTTGCTCCGCCGTGCGCGTGGAGGCGCTGTGCCCATTGGCCCACTCTTCTACGAGCCTTTTCGGCACGATGCATCCTTTCAAGATAAGGTGAGCAGCTTCGCCGATGAGAAGCGGCGGATTGCGCGTGCCGCGGCCGACCTGGTGGAGGCTGGAGAGACGGTTGCGCTGAGTGGCGGGACCACCACCACCGAAGTGGCTCGCAGCATGAAGGCCCTGAAAGGGATCACCATCATCACCAATACGGTCAATGTGGCGATGGAACTGAGCAACCAGAAAGAAATTGAAGTGATCGTGACCGGCGGGCACTTGCGCGGCAATTGGTTTACGCTGGTGGGCCCGCTGGCTTCAAGCGCAACAGAGATGCTCTTTGCGGATACGATGTTTATCGGCGTCGATGGCATCGACGCCAAACAAGGCCTGACCTGCACGCATCCATCCGAAGCGGAGGTTCTGCGCAAGCTGGTCGGTCACTCCAAACGTAGAATCGTCGTCGCCGACAGCAGCAAGATTGGCACCGTCGCGAAGTGGCTGCTATGCCCCGTCGCGGAGATCAATATGCTCATTACCGACACCGGAGCAACCGACGAGGCCATCGCCCCCTTCGAGGCGCTGGGAATTCGTGTTACCCGCGTGTGAACCGCTTGCTTCCATCGCCCCCTATGTGTCCTCGCGAACGAATGCCTTCAGAGTTGCGAGTGGGCGATCCGCTGGATGCACCGGCCTGATCGTATACTCTCCCACCGCAGCAGGCACAACGAACGTCTCCGCATAATGCACATGCAGGGGAGGAAATGCGCTGCTGGGACTCTCGACAATCGCTTCCTCGCCTTCCACGAGATTGAGGACGTTCAGGTTCCCCTGCGTGTTGTGCGGTACCGGCGCTACGAACCAATGACGGCGGGTCTCCAGGAACTCGGCTTCGTGCAGGCCGGTTCGCTCCTCATGCCAGCCTTCTCCCCGGGCTAACTGCTGCACCGGGCTCACCAGTTCTTTGCGCACCCACTCAGTGGTTCGATTCCATTGAATGTTCTCCAGCCCACGCTCAAGATGAATAGGGCGGGGCTTGCCATCGAGTCCCATGCGTCCCCAATCCCACAGCTTGAACGTAAAGATATAAGGTGTGGCGCTAATCTCAAGCACTACGCTGTCCTTGCCCGAGCAATGAACAGTGCCCGCAGGAATGAGAAAGTGGTCGTGCTTGTGCGCCGGCCATACGTTCACGAAGCGTTGCGCATCGAACGGAGCATTGCCCGCCTGGGCATTCTCCAAGGCCAGGCGCATCTCGTCCTTGTCGACGCCCTCACGGAGACCGAGATATACCTGCCCGCCCGGCTCGCTGTCGAGAATGTAGTAGCTTTCATCCTGCGTGTAGTTCATGCCGAAGTGGTCACGGATATATTTCGTCAGGGGATGAACCTGCAGGGAAAGATTGCCGCCATGCATGGTATCGAGTAGATCAAATCGAATAGGAAACTCCGCGCCAAAGCGCTCGTGGACGCGCGTTCCCAGCAGTTCCAGCGGGTGCTCATGGACCAGGACAATCGCCGGGAGTTCGAAACGGCGGCGGCCAAAACCCAACAGCACGCTGTTTTCTTCCGGCACACAATCGAAGCACCACGCATAATTCGGAGGACCATCGGGAAGGTCGAAGCGCTTGTACATCCAGTCGCCGCCCCACGGGCCCGGATCAAAGAATGGCACCAGACGGAAGGGCCGACGCACGGCTTGTGCAACGGCATTTCGGAGGATGTCTCCTTCAACCATGCGCGGCTTGTCTTGACAGTTCAGATCGAGAAAGAAATCGACATCCTTGTATAACTGGTGACGCAGGCGATCGGCGGCACGCCAATCGATAAAGAATGCACTCTTATAGAGTTGGGAAGGCGATTCGCCGGCATTGTTCTGGCCGAGATTTCCGATGCGGTGCGCTCGCTGGCGCTGCTGAATCTCCCAACGCGCCAACCCGGCATGAAGCAGAAGATCCGGCTTGAGCGCAACGAGCGCAGCGCCCGTCCCGACGATGAAAGACAAGCCAGCAACGCCTTTCAACCTGATCTGCTGCTGCTCCAGAAGACTGCTGTCAAAGAAATCCTCGACAGACCATGGGTACATGAAGCCGAAGACTGGATCGTCCGTCAGCTTCTCTCTAAACTGCATTGTTAGCGCGGAACTATCCTTATAAGACGCAGCGACATTCACAATCAGGGCAGTCTTGAATTCTTCGTCCAGCAAGCGAATCAGATCATCTACCAGAACCCCCGGGTAGCATTCAATCGCGACCTGGCAGGAATCAATTCCGGAGATTTTGCTTCGGAGTCGCGCAAAGACCTCCGCCCATCCCTCCAGGCACGCCTGCTCTTGATTGTTTATCCATATTGTTGGATGTTTGTCGTAGTTGGACTGACTATTCACTCGCTTCCCTTTCAAACATGGCTTCTGCACCAAACAGTGCCGCATCACTTCCCAACAAAGCGGTCTCAATGCGCGGAATGCCGCACGTGGTCTTCCACATGTGCAGGGCAACGTAATCGCGGATTGGCTGCAACAGTTCTTCGCCGCGCCGCATTACCGCGCCGCCAAAGAGAAGGACCTCAGGACCATAAGCGTGAATCAAGGTGACGGCAAGTGCGGACCAGACTTCCACGCAGTGCCGCACCACCGCGGCCGCAACGCTGTCCCCATGATCTTTCGAGCGAAAGAGCGTTTCGAAGTTGATCACATTTTCCCCAGCCAGCAGGCTGGTGGAGAATCCCGGCATCTCCCGGCATATCTCTGCCAGCACCGATGTTGAAGCCTCGGCCTCCGCGCACCCGATCGCGCCACAGGCGCAGACGCGCCCGCGATAATTCACCGTAAGGTGTCCGCCCAGACACCCAGCTTGACCGTATCGGCTGTGCAGCAGGCGCCCTTGCAGCATGGCAGCACCGCCGATCCCGGTTCCCAACGTGACCATCACCATATCCTGCGCACCCGCGGAAGCGCCGGCAAACCACTCGCCAAGAAGCGCCATCCCCGCGTCATTCTCAAGCCGGATTGGCAAGCCCAGTTCCTGCCTGCTCCATGCTGCCAGATCGAGTTCGGGAAGATCGCGGTACTTAGTGAACGTGGAAAGGAGTTCGCCCGTTCCTGACTGCAATATCACGGGTAGGCCGATGGCCAATCCCGCGCATGAGTCCAGCGGAACCGCAGCGCTTCGGCACAGCCCTCGGAGCGTTTCCGATAGGCGAGGAAGCATCTCTTCGAAGGAGCAGGCATCGGTTTCAATCACCGATTGAGAAAGAATCTTCTTGTTCTCGATGAGCGCACAACTCAGATGTGAACCACCGCAGTCAATCCCGAGTACTCTCATAGATGAAAAACACCCCTCATTGCTGGACACCGTATGGCAAGGCAATCTCTCGAGGCCAGGCCACACGAAGCGCGACGCGTGAAATTCGCGCGGCCCTCATCCATTGACACCATAGTGCGCGTTCACGGCTGTAAATGTCAATTACGATGACGCATTCATCGCTAATCGCGCACGTAACATGGTCTGTCAACAGATTTCAACCATGGCCGCGGGCCCTGGATGGACTGAACGAGGGTTCGCGATAACGTCCTCGTACCTGTTGCTCTTCGCTCCGTTCCCCGAGCACCCATTCTGGGACCTGGCATTCGGAAGCCATCACCGCACGCCGTCTGGAGGACAATTTGGCGAGGCACATGGGGGCCGAAAGCCGATCCTAAGCGCGTCCCGACCGTTGTGTCTTCTCTTCAGAAGGCGGGTTGTGCCCCCGCGTCGTGAAACCGCAAGTCCGGCAATCAAGGGGCGCTCCGCCAGTGAGGAGCTTTTTATTCCTTCTTGAGAACGGCTGTGCCCTTTTCACCGGAGAGAATGACGTTCTCAAACCTCCTGAAATCCGCGGCCTTGGCGGGAGGAATCTCAACCTGCGGACAATGTACTTGCTCTCGTAGTGGAGCAGGTTGCCGTCGTAGGAGCAAGTTGTCCCGGACGCCTGCCTGAACTGTTTTCTCGCGGATGATGCAATAAACCTGCAGTTCTTCCGTCGATATAGTGGGAATAAGTGGAATCACCTTCTACGGCATCGGGTCGCAAACGGCTCGCGGATATTTTTGTCCGCGAAAGGACGCGATTTATGCGCTTTGTTCAGCAGCAACTGTTCGAACACGGGGCGACGGAGGCTGAAGACATTGTTTCCGATGTGCTGTTCGGTCTGCTGCGACGGGCAGACGTGATCGGCGAAATCGAGAATTTGAGCGCGTATTTCTATCGTTCGCTGGCGAATCGGGTCACGGATCATCACAGGGCAAGAGTACCGGAGGTCCGAATCGACGAAGTGGAAGAAGATGGAACGCAAAAGGTCGAGCTGGCCGACGTAGGACCAGATCCACGGAAGACTCTGGAGCAGCAGGAATTGCAGAATCGCCTGTCTGAGGCGATCGGAAAGCTCTCGCTGCCGGAACGGGCCGTATGGATAGCAACTGAGATTGACGGCTTCACGTTTCGCGATTTGGCAGAAGAATGGAATGAGCCAATTGGGACGTTGCTGTCGCGCAAGAGCCGCGCAGCAGCGAAGTTACGCCAACTGCTCTCAGACTATCGTCCACAAGGATAGGGAGGCAAAGAATGATGTGGCAACCTGATCATGGATGTGGAATTGAGTCAAAGCACGGCAGGGTATATCGCGCCGTAGTCCACGTAGTATTTGGGGCAGCCGTGGTGACTCTGATCGCGGTGGTGTTCGGTTACCTTGTGATGTTGCTGTGGAACGGTGTTCTTCCCCATGTGACTGCGGCTCGGCCGATTTCATATTGGCAGGCAGTGGGGCTGCTCCTGCTCGCTCGCATTCTTGTGGGCGGGCTGAAAGGCCATGGGGAAAGCCATGGGCACAGGCGTCAGCGCAATGGACGGTCGTGGCAGGAGTACGAGCAGTGGTGGATGGAAGCGGGCAGGCAATCGTTTGAAGATTTTGCAGATACCGCGAAAGAGCGCCCACAGAAATAATCTCCCTATTCGTGCGGGATCTTTGCAATAAACGTGTCGCTCTGCCGTCTCAACATCAGATCAATATATCCAACAAGAGGTTGATTCATGATTGAGCAAAAGATTCTTGACGCCTTCGAGACGATGTGGGGTCCTTTTCCCGAGCCCGTGATGCTGATCCATAAGGATCGTACGATTCTTGCCAGAAATGAACTTGCCCGTACGGCAGGCATTCCTGAGGGCATCAAGTGCTTTTCGCTGAACCCTGACGCGGCGAGTTCAGCGTGCAAACACTGCAAGGCGAATCTGGCTCTTCGTGAGCAACGCGCCGTCTCTACGGAGGAAACGCAGAACGGGAACAGGGTTATTGGCTATTGGATGCCCCTCAAGGATGATCGCGAAGTCTACGTGCACTTCGGCGTCGGCGTCGCTGAATCGATGGGCATGAAGCCGAATGCACCAACTGCGGCTTCAGAGCTTGTAGACCTTCAGCATTGATGCTTGGCTTCTGTGTGCTGGCAAGCACGTCGCGGAAAGTCAAGAGTATGAAGTTCGGCCAGGAGGTTCTTTAAATGGGTGATTCAGGGAGTGCTCATATCAATTTCATCGAGAGGGAATGCGGCGCGGGTGCTCCCTCTCTATTGCCGGAAGCTGAGCGACAGCTGGCAGCTTTTTATCAAGCCGTGCTGAGTCTGCATGGTCCAGAACAAGCGCAGCTCGCTGCCGAGGATTGGCTGCGCGAATTGGGCACGGAAGCCGCGCCTAACGAGCCCATTCCCTGGCGCCGGATCTCTGCAGTTGCTGCAGGCCTGCTGGCGTCGAGACTTTCCGACGGCGAACATTTTCCAACGTATGAGCGCAGTTGGAGGATGTTGCAGCGAGGGACTCGACACTTATTGCAGTGTGTCCAACCATGCGAAGCTCGATGATATCTGGTGGGACCGGCAATGCAGCTTTCGTTCTGCGCCTGAGAATTGAAACGCGGGAGCGGATTCGCGCATCGGTAACTTTGGCCATGAACTTCTTCTGCATGTTGGAGAAGTTCGCGATGCCGACCAAGCTTGCCCGAGACGAGAATGAGTCGGCCCAGAATCAACTCGTCCCCGAGGGCTGAATATGCTGGTAGCGTTCACCGTCGTGTCGACAAGTTGCTGATACTCTCCCTGACCCGCATGATTGATCAAAAGGTCTAATGCTCCGAACAAGCTGATACATTTTGCAACTGCGGCAGTAGCCGTCGAAGGTTCCGAAGCGTCGCCCGGAACGGCGATTGCCCTTCCCCCCAACGCAGCGATTTAGCGGACCAGTTCGTCGAGCATCTTTGAACGCCTTGCAGTGACCACAGCACGAACTCCTTCGCGCGCGAATGCCAGTGCTGTGGATCTGTCGACACCTGAACTTGCACACGTAACGAGTGCGGTTCTGCCGATGAGGTTCGCCCTCAGGCCTATCTGTTCCGTCATATTTCTGATTCCTCTTTCCGGGTGCTCTACGAGTAGACAAATACACTTGTTGCCCTCATGGAGCGAGTCAATCACGTCAAAGGGCGGATCAAAGGACGGATCATTTAGTCGAGCGTGATTCTCACACCAGTGACCCCTTATATCGATGCAGCACAATTTGGTGGCGTTCAGCGATTCCGGGGCAGCAAAGAGACGTCCTTTCCCCGATTCTCAGAAATGTTTGCGAGAGCAATTCCATTGGGACGCCCTAGATCGCGAGCCAATGCCGGGTCTCACAAGTCACCTGGGCTGCTGCCTCAGAAGCCAGGAAAAGTCATTGTGCGAGGACCTGAAAGCTTGCATTTTGGGTGATGCCTTCGGCGGTCGCTGTTACTGCAACTGTATAAGTCCCAGCGAGCGTAGGCGGAGCTGTTGTGGCGGGAGCTGTTGTAACACTCAAAGAGGACCCGTGGTTAGAATCGCCGTACGAGTCATTGGCGCGCCTGGCATCATGTGCGAGAGGTCCGAGCGGTTCAAGTGAGGCTGGAACCGGCGTCACCAGGCATCCCGTTGCCGCACTAGGCCCAATTTGCCCGCATCCCGGATGGAACGAGAATGGCCTGAAAATTGCAAGAGCGCCTTGCGGCGCTCCTGCAATGCATCGAGTTGGCTTGCATCTACTGCACGTATGGCCAGCCGTCGGAGGTGAAGGCAAGCCGATTAATTCCGAGCTTCGGCGTTCCATTGGCATCGCCGTCGTAGTAGTGATAGACGAGTGTGGGAAGGGACTTGCTGCCGTCCGTACCTGTATCGGTAAAGACGCTCTGGCCGCCGGGGCCGACAATGCGGCCGTGAGCGCTCAGCAAGATGGTGCCGCCACCGCCACCGTCAGCGGCATAGAGAGGCACGCCGCCGCGATCTACGTACGGACCCGTCGGGCTGGTCGAGCGTCCATAAATGATGCGGTAAGGGCTTGTCGCGCCGCAGCATGCGTTGACGGGCGCGAAGTAATAGTAATACTGCGTGCCGTTGACGACATGGGGATAAATGAATGGGCCTTCCTCGCCCCACCAGCGATGGGCGATGTTATAGAGGGTGTTATTCGAGGCAAGACGAAGACCGGTGCTCGGATCGAGTTGCACGATGTGCGTGCCGTCAAGCCAGGAGCCGAAGACCAACCACCAATTGCCGTCTGCATCGATGAATGGCGCCGGATCGATGGCGTTGTATTTCGTGGTGTTGCTGAACCCAAAGCCGCTCAGAGGAGTATTGACTGTGTTGCTCCAGGACGCGATGATCCATCCCTTGTCAGCCCATGGCCCATAGGCGGTTGAACTGGTTGCCAGGCCGATAATGGCTTCGCCGCCTACCGTGTCCGGTTCGACAGGAATCGAATAGTACTGGTAGTACGTGCCGTTGGCGTACATCGTGCTGGGAGCCCAGAGATCGGTGTTTCCGCCGTTGTTATCTGACGGTGGCGTTTGCAGTCCCGACCATGACGTGAAGTCAGGACCGATGTCGGCGCAGCGACCGTCCTGGGTGAGCCAATCGTCACTCGCCTGTGTGCTGCCGCAGGCCCCGTAGGCCGAGGTGCCAGTAGTGTCGGTGAAAGTCGAAAAATCAGTCGAATAAGCGATCGTCTGATGTGTGCCATAGAGCCAGTAAACATGGGATACCGGATCCTGAATCATGTTTGGATCATGAACGTACATGCCCGTGCCCTGGACTGTCAGCGGAGCCGTATAGGCAGGGGTGCCGGTCGAGGTCAGCGTCCACTCCTGGCAGATGCAGCCGGCACTGGAGCTTGTGGTAGAGCGCGCGCCCTGGTCGATCGTCGTCGTCGTCGAATCGTACTGCAGATAGAGTCCGCTGCCGTGGTTCTTGAGAAGGAAATTCCCATCCGTCAGTTTGTAAAGCACCCAGTTCTGATCGTCGTTGCCGGTATTGCTGAATTGCAGCGCCTGCGCACCGGCAAGCAATGCCGCGGGGGGCGTCACTCCGTTGCTCGGGACGTCGCTTGAAAACGCAATGACCTGGTGCGTCAACATATTCTCGATGTTGGCGCGGTAATCGGTCCCCGTGTCGACCTGCTGCATGAAGTGCCACATGGAGTCCGTCGAGCTGGTATTGTCCTCCTCGACTACGCTCGCTCCAGCCAACTGGCTTTGCTGGCTGATGCCAAGCACCTTGCCGGTGGCGGCATTCTGAATCTGGTACTGGTTGGTGTCATACGCGGATACGGGATATTGAACATTGACGATCGTACCCATATCCGGCGTGAAGGTGTAGCTCGCCGTAGCGACCGCGCTGTTGGTGTCACCAGTCGCCGTTGCAATCGCCTTGATCGTCTCCGTCGAGGAAACCGAGAGCGCTGCGGTGTATTTGGTTGAGGAAGTCGTGGGAGTGGTGCCGTCGATGGTGTAGTAGATGGTCGCGGCGGAGGTGGAATCTGTAATGGTCACCGTCTGCGCGGTGCTGTAAGAGCCGCCGGCGGGTGAGATCAACGGCGTTGCTACGGTCGTTATCGGGGGCGTGGTTGTTCCGCTGCCGCCGCCGCAACCGGCAACAACGGCGGCGACAAAGAGCACCAGCCAGACAGCCTGCAGAGATTTACTTGATTGCTCGAAAAAATGCTTCATTGAGGTCTCTCTTCGCATGTTGTAGTGGGGCTTTGGAGCATCTTCCTGCACGGGATCGCACGCCCTGCAAACCACCTCGACCGCGCGACAATCGCCGCGGCGGGAGTCCTGCAGGCGAGATTCCGCATGGAAAAGCAGGAGGCGCCACATCGGCGCCTCCATGGGTTGATAGAAACGTTTGGACGTTGACAGAGCCTTACCAAACGATCTTGGCTGAGAGCTGCACGTTCCTGGGGATGTTGGTTTGCCCGTCCCAGGTCATATTGATGGTGCCGTTGTGAACGTCGCTCCCGCTCCACCAGTAACCATGGCCCTGCCACGACGGATGGTTGAAGACGTCGTAGCCCTCAAAGCGAACTTCCAGCTTTGCCCGCTCCCACACCGGGAAGGACTTGCTCATGCTCAGATCCATATTTTGTCCGTTGGGGTTATAGACGCCCGGGTCACTGACATTCTGCACTGCCGCGTAGGCGGGACGAACGACGAAGTCGTATTCGTGGCCCGAACTGGTGGTAGTGCAGCCGTCGTAGCTCTGACCGCTCACGTCACCGAGTGAGTAGTTGCCGGAACTGTCCGCGTTGTATTGGCCAACGCAGTGGCTGGCGGCGCGGATCAGATGAACGCCGTCTTCATAAGTGCGATGCACGCCGTAGTGCTGTTTCTTGACCACCTCGAACCCGCCGCCGACGCCTGCCGGAGTTCCCGCTTCGTAGTAGTAGATTGCGCCCATGGTCCAGCCACCAACGGCGGCGTCGACCAAGCGGTTGGAGTTGCTCAGGAAGGTGCGACCAGCGCCCACCGGTATGTGCCAATCGACATTGGCGGTGTAACGCCACTTGCGCGTGCCCAGATCGATATAGTGCGACCGGATGCGGTATACCTGATCGCTCCACCCACCGGAATCCATCGTCTTGGACCACACGAATGAACCGTGTGCAGTCAACGCGTTGTGCCAGCGATGCGAACCGACAACTTCAAGCGAGTGGTACTGCGTGCGGCCATCGTTCTGTTCGGTCTGGGTGATATCGCCGAACTCCGGGTAAGGCCGCGTGAAGGCGCCGGCCGAAAGGTACTGGTTGGTGTAGTATCCGTTGCCGTTTCCGGTAGATGCGGTAGAGAACCCGGACACGCCCAGGAATGGATTGGCAACCCAGGCCGGGTTGGAGCCCGAATTGAGGCAATTGCCATAACGGGTGGAGGTGGCGCCCATCTCCAGGTTGCAGCTTGCCGCAAAGCTCTGGCTGATCGGGTTGATGTTGGAACTGGTATCGAGACGGAAACCCATTGATCCGACATAAGCCACGTCGAGCGTAGAGTGGGTGCCGATTTGCCGTTCCACGTCCAACGAGTAGTTCAGCGTTCCCGGCATCTTGAAATCGCGATTGGAGACGCCGAGATTATTGCCGAGGCTGGTCATCAGGCCCAGCGTTGAGCCGGCCGGCTTGGCAATCGTCGGGAAGGGATTGTCGATTTTGCTGGCATCCGGCCGGTAGTTGTTGGTGACACTCGCAGTGTATGAGGTTGACTGGCTGAAACCCTGCGAGTCGCCCTGGCCTGTGGTTGCCTCATGAGTTGTGCCAATGCCGCCGTGGACAACCGTCTTGTTGTTGAGCGCATAAGCAAAGCCCAAGCGCGGCTGCAGATCCAGCCAGTCCATGCCGAAGATGGTGCGCGGCCTGCCGTTGACGCCGGCAAAAGTCAAGCCGCCCAGAAGCGAGGTTCCGGCCGGCAATGCCGCGGAACTGACCTGGCTGGCCACCGGATTGACCGAGGTGGTGTCAAAGTCGCTGTTGATTTTGTTGTGCATCTCGGACGGAGGTCCCAGCAGATCCCAGCGGAAACCCAGGTTGATCGTCAGCTTGTGCGTCACCTTCCAGTCATCCTGGAAGAAAGGCGCGGAGTAGGGATAGCTGAAGTACAAGGCGGCATTGTTGTTCAAGTAGCCGTTGTCCATGCTGCCCAGCAAAAAGGACGCCACAGAGTCGCCGTTGGCAAGGCCGCCGGTGTTGACGCCGTTCGAGCAGCCCCAGCACCAGGGGTATTGCTGCGTCCATTGCGCGTCCACATAGAAGTATCCCGAAGAGGCGCCGCCTACATAGTTGCTGGCATGCATCCAGCGTTCGTCCAGGCCCACCTTGATGGTGTGTGCGCCCTTGATGTAGGTCCACATCGGCATGGCCGCAATAGTATTACTGACCGTCCGCTTGTTTCCGCCGTTACTTGCGGCCCCACCGAAGGTGGTGTAGGTATTCATGTCCACCTGCGGGAAGAGAGATGCGGTCACCTCGGAACTCATGCTGCCGAGTCCGACATTCGCCAGGTCGAACGGATAGCCCTGCTTCTGGTCGTAGACATAGCGGGCATAAGAGAAGTGGAGGTCAAAAAGCGAACTGGCGTTGAATGTGTGCAGCCAGTCGCCGGTAAGAAAGTGGTTCTGGCGAACCAGTGGGAAGACGCCCGCTCCAGCCGCGCCGGGAATGCCGTTATAGGTTTCGCCACCGACCTGGATGCGCTTGTTCCAAGAAAAGCGGAGATATGTCCGGTCGTTGGCGCCGAAGTTGCGGTCCAGACGCACAGACGCATTGTCGAACCGGTCGGTTTCCGTGTGCTGCCAGAAGTAGTTCTTCATGCCGTAGTTCAACGTGGCAGGAGTGGTGCGGTTAGGCAGCGGCAGATACTTCGCCATGGCCAGAGAGGTTGAATTCATGCGGCCCGTGGGAATCTGGTTATTGGCAAAAGGAGTGCGCGTAATCTCCCACCAGTTGCCCGCCTGTGGATCGGGTGTAGACAACGGATCGAAGATGACCGTTGGCTTGTTCATTTGTGCGCCGCTGTCGTAGTAGTAGTCATTGATGAAGTTGCCAGTCTGCAATACAGACTTGGTCTTGTCATCGGGATCGAGTTCCGGGACGGAATCAAGACCCGAGAGCGGCGTGTTCTGCGAGTAGCGCTCGTACTGCGCCTGAAAGAAGGTCTTGTCGCGCCCGTTATAGAAGTGCGGAATCATGACTGGACCGTTGACTTCGGCACCGAATTGATTGCGGGTATCGCTCGCCTTGGCTGCCTTCTGTGCATCGTTGAAATGCGAGTTGGCGTCCAGCCAGGTGCGTCGGGCGTTCTCGTAGACGTGTCCGTGCAGCGTGTTGGTGCCATACTTGGTCACCATGTCGAAGATACCCCCACCCGTGTGACCGTATTGCGCGTCATAGGGATTGGAGATGAACTTCATCTCCTGAATGGTGTCGACGGGAGGCACGTAGCCGATATCGCGCGCACCGAAGGAGTTGGTGTTGTTGGGTGAGCCGTCGAGTTGGAAGTCGTTTGAATCCGCGCCCTGGCCGTTGGCTGAGAACTGGTTGATGGCGCCGTTGTCGAAGGGCCGAACCCAGCCCGCGGCCACATTGCCGGTGAAAACCACACCGGGTTCGGCATTGGCCAGCAGCAGAGGGTTGCCGCTGTTGAAAGGCGTCACATCCAGTTCATCCTGGGAAAAGACGACGCCGCGGTCGGGGTGGGTGAGGTCCAGTTGGACTTCGTCCGCGCGAACCGTAACGCTTTCATTGGCCGAGCCCGGCTTGAGCACCAGATCCGCCGTGACTGTGGCTTCCAGTTGCAAATGGATGCCGGTCTCGGAGCTAGTGCCAAAACCTGGCGCTGTGACCCATATGTCATAAAGGCCCGGGCGAAGGGTAGTGAACGAATAATCGCCGGTCCTGGTCGAAATCGTCGTGATTTTCTGGTTGGTGGCTTCGTTACGCAATGTCACGGTGGCATTTGGGATCACGGCGCCGGTTTGATCCGTCAGCCTTCCCGTAATGCCTGTTGAGGTCTGCCCGCTGGCGGAAAAGGGCAAAATAACAGCCAGCAAGAAAGACAGAAGAAGAATGAATTGCCTTGTTCTACTCATCTGGACTCTCCGAAAATGGAGCAGGGAAAAATGACTAGGAAAACGTTTACCCACGCTCGCATGTTTATTGCTTCCTTTTTGTCATTGCCAAAATCCACCATGTATTGAAGGATCCGACGACGACTCGGAAGTCGGCTCGCAGTTATCAGGGATTTCGCGATGCGAGAAGATCACTTCGCGCCCCACAGGTGCGGCACGATCTCTGTGCCGGGTGCTATCTCTCCCGATGCCCACTGCGAAGGCATGGTCGAATTGCTACCGTCACACACTAGGCTCCTCCGAGTGGAGACCTCGCAAGTGGGAAACGGTTTAAAACTGTTTAAGCCTCATGTGCATTCGAAATAAAAGTATTTATATCAATAACTTATGAGATTTTAGAACCCCGATTCATCCGACTCGTTAGACCTTCAGCTCGAATGTTTGGCTGCCCAAAATCAAGAACAATCCTCATCAAGGTAGAATCAGTAAACGGGAAATTGGTCTTTTCACCTGCTCCTCGGTTGGGCTCCAATTGAGGAGCTAGCAAATCCTGCTGCGGCTGTTTGCCGGGTTGTGTCTGACTCGCAGGGCGCAGCGACAGGGCGATCCAGGCGGGCTGCGCGTGCCGCGATTGATTGCGGTAGACAATGTCGCGGGACCAGCCGAGTAGTGGGCTGGTTCCAGGGAATGTTCTGAATAAAGGAAGACATAGGCGGCCGAGGTCAGGAGAGATTCCATCTCCCAGCCAGATCGTCAAAGCTATCGATGAGTGAAATCAACTCCAGGAACCACAAGCCGGATGGCGCGAGCGACTCCTCAGGGGATGACTCCCCGCATCTACTGGAACCTTCGGTTGACGCAGAGCAGGACAGGGAGGCTATAGCCCACGAGCTGCAAGGAATCCTTGGTAGTCCGCCTTTTCGGGCCAGCAAGCGCAGCCAGCAATTCCTTACCTATGTGGTGCAGTACCGCCTGGATGGCAATCTGGAGCCGCTGAAAGAGCGCACCATCGGCACCGACCTGTTCAAACGACCTGCCGGTTACGCCACCGGGGACGATTCGGTGGTGCGGGTGCAAGCGGGAGAAGTGCGGCGACGGCTGGAGCAGTACTACCAGGCGCCGCCCGCCGACTCCCAGGTTCATATCGAGTTGCCCCTCGGCTCGTACGCCCCGAACTTCCGATGGGCCTCAACTGCAGCCTCGAGCGCACCTTCCGTGGCGGCGTCCGAGCCGGACTCATCACTTGCGAATGCCCATGACGAGGATCACTTCGCTCGGGTTCCGGCCCATTGGAAGAAGGGCCCCTGGGTGGCGCTGACCGTTGCAAGCTTGGCGGCCATTGCCGCTCTCGCCGGTTTTCTTGTCTATCGCGCGAACTCGCCAAGAGCGGTGCTTGATCAGTTCTGGTCTCCCGTCTTCGCCACTTCCAGACCCGCTCTGATCTGTCTGCCCAAGCCTATTTCCTACAGGCCCTCGATTGCGCTGTTCAACAGAAATGCGAAAACCCCTGGAGAATTCGACAGCGAGGTGGACCGGATGAATGCACGTCCATCTTTGAAGCCCGACGACGAACTGCGTTGGAGTGACATGATCGAATATTCCGACTTGGGCGTGGGAAAAGGGGACGTACAAGCGGGTTTTCGGCTCTCCGGTCTCCTTACACGGCTCGGAAAAGATACTGAGGTACGAATTGGCAATGGTTATTCATTTGACGACCTGCGCAATTCTCCTGCGATTCTGATTGGCGCCTTCAGCAATCGATGGAGTATGGAGATGACGAGCGGCCTGCATTTTGCTTTTGCTGAGGATCATGGCGTATTCCGCATCCAGGAGCAAGGTCCAAAGGGACGGTCCTTCTACGCCCATCTCGACCGCAATTCGGCCATCGTGGAGGATTACGGCATCGTGACGCGTCTGGTGAAGTCCGGCACGGGGCAGTTCGTTGTGGCGATCGCGGGAATTACGAGTGACGGTTCAGAAGCTGCCGCGGATATCGCATCGAGTCCCGAGGACTTGGCCAAGGCTCTGCACGCTGCTCCATCTGACTGGCCGCGAAAGAACGTCCAGATTCTTGTGAAGACGACGGTGCGCGACTCGGTAGCCGGTCCCGCCCAAGTCGTCGCAATCTATGTATGGTAGAAGGCCGGGTTCGCCAATTCGAATGCGACAGTGTTCCTATTCAAGCGGGCGTTGTTGCGTGGATCGAGCAAAGGTCGAGCATTCCCTCTTCCCGGCAGATTCAAGTAACGATGATCAGGCGACGAACGTAGTCCGGGCGACCCGCGACGAGCATTCGACTGAGGACGGCCACGCCGACAGCCGCTTCAGCCTGATGGCCAGAGAAGTTGCGTGCCCGTAGGCGAGGACCGATGATGGCCTTGTAACGCCCATCGCGACTTCAACCAGAGCGCGCTGGCCGAAGTCGGTTTCCTTCTGCCGGCCCAACCTTCCATGTGCGGCAATGGAGAGAATGTACTGGGCCCGCTGTGCCGGGTTGTGCCCGGATTTGTCACTGAGTACCGCGGTCACATGGGGCGGAATGATCACCTGGATATCCTTGCCGTGCGCGGCCACTACCTCGTAGGTCGGCATCCCGTCATATGCGCCGTCGGCCGTGGCGCTTGAGATCGTCGCTTCGATCTGATCCTGCAGGGGCGCCACTTGGTGAGGAATCCCCAACATCGTTTCCGGTTAGGGTCGAGGCCATGATCATTCCGGTGTCTGCGTTCATAGCCAGGTGTAGCTTTTCCCAAATGCGACGCGTTTTCGCGCCATGCTTTTCCTGAAGCCACTCACCGGCACCGAAGACTTTCAAACCCGTGCTGTAGATCAATAAGTAAATCGGTCCATCCGGCAGAGTGCAGCCCTTCGAAAAGTGCTCCATCTTCCTTGCATTGGGCCTATTTTAGGAGACGACTGTCGCAAGATTCACCCTGCGGGGTCGGCCACTCGACCCATGAACAAAATGCCGCCTGAGCGATTGTCGCGGATCAGGAAAATGAACGGGTGGTCGGCGCGGAAAACGGCGGGCGGCGGCTCTTGCATTCTGGCCATCATCGAGCGCATTACGACCGCGGTTGACGCCGCTGCTTCGGTACCTTCCTCATCGACATCGATGTAGGCCTTGTGAATTACGGCTGAAATGAAAAAGTCACGGTTGCCTGTCATCCCGGAGAAATCTGCGTGTGCATCGAACGCCAGCGTCATTCCCATCGCGCCAAGCGAGTCTCGCAATTCGAATTGTCCCGTCATCTTGAACTTGGGCAATGTCAGGATAACCTTTGGAACCGGCCGGAGCTGGCCAAGCCAATGCTTGATGTTGGGTGCGATCAGCGACTGCTCCAATGCAAACAGCCCATCGACAGCATTGGGGAGCAAGATGATCATGGACAACTCGTCGCTCTTGTACGGAACTTCCAGGATCTGAAATGTTCCACCATCGAAGTAGTTGAATCCGCTGTCGCGATGCATCATCGGTGCCTTCGCAATCTGCACCGTGGATAGATGGAAATCCTCTTCCCTGGTTTCCGCTTTGTCGAATTGCGTCTGCCAATCGCCCTTGAAATACATGGCGTTCGTCAGCACCAGTTTTGTCCTGGGGGTAAGTACACCGGGATGGAGCAGGTCCTTGATCTTGTCATCGGTTTGCTGCTCAACCCATCGGTTGATGCTCAACCGAGCAGCCTCCGCGGCGTCTTTGAAATCGACCTGCTTAAAGCCCGCGCCATAATCGCTTTTGGTCAGCTTGAGATAATCGTCGAGAAACGTATAACCTTGTTGTGCCCAAAGGGCGTTGGCCATGCGGAGCGTGTATGCATCATGCGGCGCGTTGAGGTCGCGAAGCAGGCCTCCCATTGCCGAATGCAATCGCTCTGGCGGCAGCGTGAAATGCAGCGTTTTCGCCATCTCAGAGGCGGTGTCGCCACGCGCCCCGGCGTAGGTCATGGCGAGCGCAGTGGAAATGCTATCGGGCGAGAAGAAGAGATTGCCGCCTTGAGTCCGCAACTGGCTGTACAGATCAATGGCAAAGGCATTATTGCCCTCGACCACCGCCGCGCTGTCGGCCGATGGTGGCGTCTCCGCTGACAATCCGCTCATCGGTAGGATCATACTGGCGAGGAAGATCCTTAACAAGAACTTCCCACATGTTTCCAAAGCGCAAAGCGGGGCCCTGATCGGTTCCTGCGCTATCCGTCTGGATGTCATAGACGTCCCCTTTCTTGTGAAGTAGTTAGTTCCCGGAATTAAGCGATACGAATCCCGCCGAAATCATATGCAAGCGCATCCCTCATTTGGAGTCATACTCCGGCATCAATCTCCAAACAGCGGTGGCAAGAATACGGCCTGTCCATTGTGAGATTTTAGCCGGCTAAGCCCTGTACTCTCTGTGCAATACCGGACACAGGGTCTCCGGCGTTGGTACTAATGCAAAAAGATGCCGAACGGACGCAACCGGGAGTATATTGGTGGGTTGCCAAGAAAGCGGAATGGGAATTTCGGATTGTGGAAAAAGGAAGATAGAAAAATGAAACCCCGATTGTCGTTCGCTTTTGCCGTGGTTCTCGCGATCCTTGCGAGTGCCCTGCCGATGATTCGTGCCCACGCGCAAGCCACCCCGAAGGTGGTACTCCAAATGCAGTTCACGCTGGCCCCGTTGCCGAAACCTGCTTCGCTCATGCCTGGGGAACGAGCTTGTCCTTTCTTCCTTTGGACAAAGGATTTCACTCCCGTGCAGAGGATAAACTTTAACTATGTCGACAAGGCCGGGGTGGCGGTGAGCAATACCCCGATACTGACAAACGTAACGATCATCATCGATTCAAAGAACGGCATTCCGGTCGCGACGACAGATAGTCCCCTAGGATCGAATGATAAGGAATGGGAGATCGATATGTCCCAAGGCACGTATGATGCCAACGCGAAATGCCTGGAAGGCATTTCGGTTAAGAACACGCACTAATCGCGCCTGTGAGCGCGCGCGACTTAGAACATAGATGGCGAGCGGTGAAGAGTTGTTGCGAGATAGTTATGCTCTGGGCAGATCGCAGGGCTGAAATTCAAGTCTGTGCATCCCGTGGCTTTACTATGGCGTGGAGTCCCATCGGGTATCCCAAATAGGTCGATATAACTCAACAGGAGAGAAACTGATTTGCTTTGTCTTGCGATCGACCCACAGAAAGATCGGTCTCTTGCCGCCGTTGATATCCACGCCCATAAGAGCTCCATTTCCCCAGGTCCGGGAAAGGACGGTCTTATAGCTGTGAATTTGCCCATATCGGCTGCCGGTCCCCCAGTCCTGCTGAAATCGGTCAAAGCCGTAAGCCTTATAGCGCTCTGGATGTTGCTGCCAGGCTGGGTCCTCGTTCCAAAGACCGTAGGCTTTGGTCAGATCGCCGGACTCGACTGCCTCCAGGAAGCTGTCCACATGGTGTTCCTCCGGCCAATTCCAGAACCACCAGGTGCCGAGGGCGGTTAGAACCGTCAGCACAAAGACGGCTATCACGATGTATTTGTGGCGCCGTTCGCGGACTGCGTCATACTTGGGTGCATCCAACAGGGTCATTGTTTTCGGCTCCGTCCTTTCTGAATTCCATGTTTGCCTCTTATTTGTGAGTGGCGCTGCTCTTCTCATCAGTTCAGAATGCCTACAGTGTGTTTCAAGCTACCTGATTGTTACGCCAAACCGCTCGCGGTTTCCCCGCGCATGATATAGGAATTTCATCGAGCAAACCGTTATCTTGATGAGGCCGCACCGTCGGGGTTATACCAGCCGCCGTTCGCGGCGATGATTGCGTCAGCCTCCTTCGGACCCCACGTGTGTCGCTTGTAAGAGAGGACCCGGTGATGGGTTTTGAGGACAGGATCGACTACCGCCCAGGCGGCTTCTACCGCGTCTTCTCGCGTGAAGAGTGCGCCGTTGCCAGCCATGGCGTCGCCTAAAAGTCTCTCGTAAGGAGATTCCCCACCTGCCTGTTCTTCTGATAGATATAGCTCTCGCTGTTCTCCAATGAAGTCCTTTCCTGCAATCTTGACGCGAGCCGCGAGGGCGAGGGCCGAGTTGGGAGAAAGCCGGAAGCGGACGTAGTTCGAGCGGCCTGTCACCGGTTCCGCGTCGGCGAAAAGCCTCTGTGGCGGCGGCTTCAACTCGACCAGAATCTCCGTCGCTGTGTCCGGCAGGAATTTTCCGGAGCGCAGATACCATGGCACTCCATCCCATCGCCACGAGTCGATGAAAAGCCGAAGTGCGCAAAAGGTCTCGACGTCGGAGCGCTTCGCGACATCTGGCTCCAGGCGGTAGCCGGCGTACTGTCCGCGCACCAAGTCATCGGGTTTTAGCGGGCGCATGGCCTGGAACACTTTGGCCTTCTCGTTGTGCACGGATGCGAAGTCTCTAAGTGCGGGCGGCTCCATGGCAAGGAGCGCGACGACCTGGAAGAGGTGGTTCTGTATTACGTCGCGCAGGCAGCCGGCGGTTTCGTAGAATGCGCCGCGCTTTCCCACACCAAAGTCCTCGGATAACGTTATCTGGACGCTGGCCACATAATTGCGATTCCAGATCGGCTCCAAAAACGAATTCGCAAAGCGGAAGTAGAGGATATTCATGATCGCTTCCTTTCCGAGGAAGTGATCGATTCGGAAGATTGAATCTTCGGGGAAGACTGTGTGCGCGACCCGGTTGAGTTCCCGTGCGGAGGCCAGGTCGCGTCCGAACGGCTTTTCGACAATGACACGCGCATGCTCGGCTAATTTCGCAGCGCCAAGCCCTTTGATCACCGTTTCAAAGAGCGAAGGCGGAATTGCCAGATAATACGCAGGGCGCCGAGCGTGACCCAGCGTTTCTTTGATTGCGGTGAATGTGCCAGGGTCCTTGTAGTCTCCACTCACATACCTGAGCAGGGAGAGAAGCAGGTGAAGTGCGCGTTTGTTATCAACTCCGCCCGCTCGCTTTATGCTGTCCGTGACACGCCTGTGCAAGCGCTCCATACTCCACTTTGGGAAAGCGACGCCGATGACCGGCGCTTTCAGGGTTCCCCGCTTCACCATTGCATAGAGCGCCGGGAAGATCATTTTATGGGCCAGATCGCCCGTAACACCGAAGATCACCAAAGCATCTGACTGGGTTTTGGCCATCACGCGCCTGCCTTGTCGGCCGCGTCCTTTTCGTCATAGCCGCCGAACTGATAGTGAAAGACCGACACCTTTTTCGCGAATTCGCCCTCGCCGCGCGAAGTGATGCGTTCGTAAAGCGCCGCGCTGAGGACGGGAGGAGGAATTGCCCCTTCGATGACCGCGGCGATTGTCCATCGCCCTTCTCCCGAATCCGAAACGCGACCAGCGAAGTTCGCCAAGTCAAGGCTATCAAGTCCGATCATGCCAATTCCTTTCGCTTCTGAGCTGAAGTTTCCGGTCTACACAGGGTTCAGATGCATCCGAGGAACTCAAGGATCTGCTAATTCTTCACTCTCTCCCGTTTTGGAGTTTTTGTACTTCGCCATGATGCCAGCGGTCAAAAGCCTGTATCCGGTTGAGACAATCTTGCACCCAGGCGCGACCTCTCCGCAGTAAATGGCAGGCTGCGAAATATTCATGCCGTATTGCGATTCTGCAGGGAGGTTATCAACAAGGCATTGCGGAAGGCCTCCACCACCCAGAGCGCGACTCTGGTGACATTTTCCTTGTGCCAAATCATTGGATTCTTGATGCCGCGCCAAATGAAATCAGCAAGAGGCCCCCGAGTCGATGCCCGGGGGCCTCTTTTTGCGGTTCATTTAGCCGTTGTTATTATCTTGATCGGGATGTATCGTGCGATAGCTCGAGCTTCCCTTCGACCAGACAAGCATCAGAAGTTCCTTCCCATCCTTGTGCTGGTGCACTGCACTGGCGAATTGGCTGGCGGATTCGGCCGGCTTCCGATTGACTTCCAGGATGACGTCTCCTGGCTGAATACCAGCGTCATCGGCTGGGCTACCAGAGCGAACGTTCTGGACGACTACGCCATGCACCTGCTCGGGCACATTGAACTTCTGACGAGCCTCCGCTGTCAGGTTGCTGACCTCAATCCCGATCTTGCCGTTTGGTTGACCATCCTCGCTGCCATTCTCGGCAACCTCTATATTGCCGTGGAACTGGCCCACCGTGAGGTTCAATGTTGCCGGCTTGCCGTCGCGAAGAATCCCCAGAGTGATTCTGGTTCCCGGCGCCATCTCGCTGACAGCTACCTGTAATGCGCTACCGTTGATGATCTTCTGTCCATTGAGCTGCGCAATCACGTCGCCGGTCTTCAGTCCGCCGCTGCTCGCTGGCGAGTCAGGAGTAACCTGAGAAACGATGGCTCCGATAGCGTCCTGAAGATTGAAGAAATGAGCGTTGTCTGGAGTGACGTCATTCATACTGATGCCGAGATAGCCGTGCTCGACCTTGCCGCTCTTGATCAATTGCTCTGTTGTAGCGCGCACAATTTGCGAGGGAATGGCGAAACCCGCGCCAGCGAACGAACCGCTGTTGGAAATGATGAAGGTGTTGATGCCGACCAACTCGCCATGTGAATTCACCAGCGGGCCGCCTGAGTTGCCGGGATTGATGGCCGCATCGGTCTGGATATAGCCGCCTGGTTTGCGTGCGTCATCCGAATAGGGGTTGGGACGATTGACGGCGCTGACAATGCCGCGGGTGACCGAGAACTGGAAGTAACCGAAGGGGCTGCCGAAGGCAAGGACCGTCTGTCCAGGCTCTAGCTTGGTGGAGTCTCCCCAGGCGATTGTGGGAAGATCGGAGGCATTCACCTTCAATACGGCCAGGTCGGTCAATTTGTCGACGCCGACCACCTTCGCACTTAGAATACGGCGATCATTCAAAGTCACCTTGATCTGCGTCGCGCCGTCCACAACGTGATTGTTGGTCACAATGTATCCGTCTGGGGAGATGATGATACCGCTTCCCACTCCGTGTTGAATCTGCGGCTGTGCCGGTTGCTGGAACATGGGTCCAAAGAATTGTTGCAACCCCGGAGGAAGACCCTGCATCTGGCCGTCCGAGGCGGCAAACTCGCTGGATCCTTTCGACGTGACGGCGACGTTCGCAACGGCCGGGGTAACGCGCGAGGCAACAGCTTCCATGGCATGATCGAGCGAAGTGAGAGCCGCAATGCTGTTGTCGTCCATCTTCGTTGTGGCTGCATGAGCACTGTGATTACCGGCGAAAACGATCCCGCCCAGCGCAAAGGCGCCTACAAATGCAGCAACAGCGCCAAATCGCTTTGCGGTTGCAACTAATTGATTAGTTGATTGAGACATGACGACTCCTTTTCTGGTTGAAGTAGCGGTTAAATCTGAACGATCAGCCAGCCATTTGCAACAGCAACGGCTGCATACGAAGGATGGTGATCCTCGGCCACAGCGATCATCAAGCGCGCAGCAGAACCATCGCCTTCCCACTCCGTCAGCACGATCAACTCGGGCTGGTCTGGAGTGGGCTGGCTCTGCTGAAGCGCTTGTGTCAGAGAACTTCCTCGCCGGTCATTCAGGCGAGTTGCTTTCGGGGAGATTCGTTGCGGCATTTCAGCCTTGACCCGTGTCGGGTGAGCGCTGAATTCCGGATGACTCATCGGCGGAAGGACTGAAGCAGACGATGAACTTGCCCGCATGGTCGATGGCACCGGCAGAGCGAAGCTGACAACCTGCGGAGTCCGGGCCAAAGAAATTGCGCCAACCAGCACAGCGAGCAGCAGGCACCCTGCCAAACAGGCAGCCGGTCCGCGCCGCATTGTCTCATCGCTGCGCCGCAAGATCCGTAGAACGCGCCGTGCCAGTTCCGGTCTTCGCTCCCAGGCACCGAGCGCCAGAGAAAGGCCGCGTCTGACGAGCGTGATTTCGGCAAGCCGCGTGAGGCAAAGCGCGTAGCTCTTCTTGTCGCAATGGGAGAGCAGAACCCGGTCGTCACAAGCAAACTCACGTTCCGCACAGAGCCGGCGCTCGACCCAGAACAAAACCGGATTCAACGGGAACAACATAACGCTGATCTTTTGCAGCAAGTTGAACCAGTCGTCAGCACGGTGCAGATGCCCCATCTCATGCAACACCACTTGTTCCAGATCAGTTGCACTGAGTTGATGCAGCAAAGCCATGGGAAGGAGGATACGCGGATGTAAGAAGCCTACCACGCAAGGTCGCTCAACCTCTGTCGAAGTACAAATCACTGCGACGCGACGATTCTTTCCCGTCTGGAGAAGTATCTGGATGGAGTCCTCGGGCTGAATGCGAGTCGCCCGCATCGCCACTCCGCGAAGATAGACGGCGCTTGAAATCAATTGCACGCAACGCCAGATAGACAGCATCAGCCAGATGCTGGCAATTGCAACACTCCAGAGTGGATCGAGGTGGAAAGAGGTGGCCTGAAATCCTCTTCCACTTTGGAAATGCCTGTCCATTGAGGGGAAGAAATGCAAGAGCAGCAACTGCAGAAAGACATTTGTCCAAACGACCCAACGTGCAGTCGCACTGAGATCCGGAAGAAAATGCAGGCAGAAGGCAACGCAGAGGGCCAGTATGGTTCCTTCCCAAATCGCGGATACCAAACTGCATGCCATGGCCGCCGATAGAGTTGAGACTGCATGAAGAAGCGGATTCATCTACTTCTCCTCCATGGCTTCGTCCGGCAAGTTCGCAATCGCGTCCCTCAGACGCCTTAACTCATCGGAAGTGATTTCGTTGTCGCCCAACAATGAGAGAAACAGACGTTCGCGTGAGTTACCAAAAAATCGTTGCAGCACGTGTCGGACCTCGGATCGACTCGCTTCTGCCTCTCCAACGCAAGCACTGTACAGGAACGCTCGCCCTTCCTGCCGGTGGCTAACGTAGCCTTTCGTTTCGAGAATCCGGACGGTGGTGAGAACAGACGTATAAGCCAACTCTGTTTCGGCTGAGGTCGCCGTCACCATCTCGGAAACCGTGCTCTCGCCGCGCTCCCAGAGGATTTTCATGAGCCGGAGCTCGGCTTGCGTGAGCGTGATGGATTTCTTTGGAGGCATAGAATTTACTAATTGCGGGAGTCGAAGTATCGCCCTCCCTGCTCAATTGAGACGCGCAACTAATTGATTAGTTGCGCGCCGGCGAATAAACATTTTGGATTGATGCGGCCAGAATCTGCCTGCGATCGAGGCAGTCGCCGCCAAGCAACTTCATCTCAATCAGTTGACAGCGTTTACCTTCAGCAAATCCCCTCTCAGTAGACTCCTGCACGGGTGTGACGCAGACTCACCCTGTGATTCGTCCACGATATCGATTCAACTCAATTTGTTGGAACCAGCACAGAGCGGTTGTGGAGCCAGCTTCCAGCACTGGCTTCCAGGAATCCGAGTTGCCAGTTGATATCGTCCATGACAAAACGATGCAGGCGCCCAATTTCACCATTTGTGGGCTAGATTTCATGATTGGACAAGTCCACAACACTGCGAGGATGAGAGACTTCGTCTGAGCCTGTTGCGTAATCCACCCATGGCGGCATGGTGGAATCGATGCCGAAGCCGTTCTCGATCCAATAATCTATCACGCCATACTACTCGTGCATTGCGATGCCTATCTCCCTCTGGAGATGAGCAAGTCCGCTCGTTATTGCTCAGAACAACGGATTGCAAGATGTTCAAACGCGTGGGAGGAAAAGGGTCGGCCAACTGCGACTCATAGTTTTGTCGTTCGCAGCCTCAGCGCGTTGGCGATCACGGAGACGGAGCTAAAGCTCATGGCGGCAGCAGCGATCATCGGGTTGAGAAGTAATCCAAAGCCAGGAAACAGCACACCCGCAGCGAGCGGTACGCCGACAATGTTGTAAACGAAGGCGAAAAACAAGTTCTCGCGGATATTGCGCATGGTTGACTTGCTGAGATGACGGGCGCGGAGAATGCCGCGCAGATCGCCTTTCAATAAGGTGATTCCGCCAGCCTCCATCGCCACATCGGTACCGGTCCCCATGGCAATGCCGATGTCAGCCTGCGCAAGCGCGGGCGCGTCATTCACTCCATCGCCGGCCATTGCTACAACGGATCCATTTTTCTGATGTTCTTTGACGACCTCCGCCTTCTTTTGCGGCAAGACGTCAGCCTCAAACTCGATGCCGAGCTTGTCCGCGACGGCTTTGGCTGTTGTCGCGTTATCTCCGGTGACCATGATGATCTTGAGACCTGCCGCCCGCAGCTCGCGGATCGCATCCGGCGTTGATCCTTTGATCGGATCGGCAACGCCAACGATGCCCGCCGCTTTCCCATCCACGGAAACGAGCATTACCGTCTGGCCCTCCTTTCGCAGTGCTTCGGCCCGATCAAGCAATGGGGTTGGATCAACGGACAAATCGCGGAAGAGCTCCGTGTTGCCGACTGCAACCTGCTTGCCTGAGACCGTCCCCTTCACACCCTTGCCAGTCACGGAGTTGAATTCAGCCACATCGGCCAGAGAGAGCTTCTTCACCTCCGCGCCCTTCACGATAGCTGCCGCCAATGGGTGTTCGCTGGAGCGCTCCAGGCTGGCAATAAGTTGCAGCAGGTCAGATTCCTCGAACCCTGGCTGGGGGATGACGGAACTCAGCGTCGGCTTGCCCTCGGTGAGGGTTCCCGTCTTGTCGATAATGAGCGTATCGACCTTGCCGAAGATTTCAAGTGCCTCCGCATTGCGGATGAGGATACCGGCTCGCGCCCCACGGCCTGTGCCCACCATGATCGCCATGGGCGTGGCCAACCCAAGAGCGCACGGGCAGGCGACGATCAGTACAGCTACGGCATTCACGAGGGCATGAGCGAAGCGGGGTTGAGGGCCAACGAAGAACCACACTGCGAAGGTGACGATGGCTGCAAAAATCACAGCTGGCACAAAGTAGGAAGACACTCGATCCGCCAGCCTCTGTATCGGCGCCCGTGACCGCTGCGCCTCGCTCACCATCTTCACAATTTGCGCCAGCAGTGTATCTGCGCCAACACGCTCCGCACGCATGACGAATCCGCCGGTTCCGTTGACCGTCCCCGCAGTGACCTTCGCATCCTTGTCTTTCTCAACGGGGATGGGTTCTCCGCTGATCATCGACTCGTCGAGGGAGCTGTGTCCCTCAAGCACGATCCCATCGACCGGAACCTTTTCGCCGGGACGGACGCGGAGCCGGTCGCCAACTTGCACCTGATCGAGCGGCACGTCGGCCTCACCGCCCTTGTCGTCAAGCAGCTTGGCCGTCTTCGGGGCCAAGCCGAGCAGAGCGCGAATCGCACCGCTGGTCTGGCTGCGAGCGCGCAACTCCATAACCTGCCCGAGAAGAACCAGAGCGACGATGACTGCCGCCGGCTCGAAATATACGTCGATCTGTCCCCCGCTCCCACGAAACGACGCCGGAAACATCTGAGGTACAACGGTTGCGAAGGCGCTGTAAAGGTAGGCTGATCCAGTTCCAAGAGATATGAGCGTAAACATGTTCAGGCTGCGCCGCACGATGGATTGTCCGCCCCTGACAAAAAAGGGCAACCCGCACCAGAGGACCACAGGAGTTGCCAGCGCGAACTCGATCCATCCCCATGCTCTTGCCGAGAACAAGTGCTGCATAGGCAGAGAAGGCAGAATTGCAGAGACCATCAACGCGAGCATCGGCACAGCAAGCGCAACGCTGATCCACAGCCGCCTCGTCATATTGGTCAGCTCTGGGTTTGAGTCTGCGGTGGCAGCCTCGCGGGATTCGAGCGCCATCCCGCAAATTGGGCAGGAGCCTGGATCATCTCGCACGATCTGCGGGTGCATGGGGCAGGTATATTCTGAGCTTTTGACTGGCGCGGGAGCGATCACGGGTTCGAGCGCCATACCACACTTCGGACAGCTTCCCGGCCCCGTTTGCGTCACATCCGGATGCATCGGGCAGGTGTATTCCCCCTGCTGCCCGGTCTTCGTCGCCTGTTGCGACGTAACTGCCGCCAGCTTAGCTGGCGCGTACTTTTCTGGCTCGGCACGGAACGTCGCAGCGCAACCCTGACTACAGAAGTAGACAGTAGCGCCTTGATATTCAATACTTGCCGCGGCTTTCGATCGATCGACCTTCATCCAGCATACGGGGTCGTGCTCTTCAACCTGTTTCATCTCTCGATTGTGAAGCTATTCACTCATTTCTACCTGTTTCTTTCTGCACAGAGAGCGGGGGCCACGCGAATCCTGCCTAAACGACCCTGAGTTTCCAGCAAAGACATTTTGGTTCAATGAAGTCGGGATGTTGGCAGAGAGGTATCCTGAGTATTCGATAGAGGCTTAGCGCCAACGTGGACGAGTGAGAAGCAGGGAGAACGCATGGAGTACCAATTCCAAACTGGAACATTGTTGCTTTTGATCGCTGCCGTTGTTGCAATGCTGACCCGGCGGCTTCGGCTCTCATACAGTGTCGGTCTAGTGGTGGCAGGGATCATACTAGCCGTCCTGCCGTTTGCACCGAAGATCATCCTTACCAAGGACCTCATCTATACCGCACTGCTTCCTCCGCTTCTTTTTGAAGCTGCATTTTTCATCCATTGGAATCAGTTGCGCCGGGACTTTTCATTGATTGTCGTCCTGGCAACTCTCGGCGTCCTGTTGTCTGCCAGCGTAACCGCGACGGGGATGAACTTTCTTGCAAATTGGCAATGGATCGATGCACTCGTGTTTGGCACTCTGATCGCTGCGACCGATCCGGTTTCCGTTATCACAATTTTCAGGGAAGCAAAAGCTCAAGGTCGGTTGCTGCTGCTTATCGAGGCCGAGAGCCTTTTCAACGACGGCACTGCTGCTGTTGCTTTCGGTGTTGTTATCGCCTTGGCCGCAGGACAGCATCTCAGCTCAATTGAAATCACCGCTATGCTTCTGAAAACAATAATTGGGGGTTCGCTTTGCGGAGCGGCTGTCGCGTTTGGGTCACTCCTGCTCGCTGGACGAACCGACGATCATCTCGTTGAAATCACTTTCACGACCGTCGCCGCATACGGATCGTTTCTTCTTGCAGACCATTTTGGTTTGTCTGGCGTCCTGGCGACCATTACAGCCGGACTTATAATAGGCAATTTCAAGTCGCTCAAGTCATTCTCCGAGCGGTCAAAGGAGGCGGTTCAAGCATTTTGGGAATACGCCGCATTCATTGCGAACTCGCTGGTGTTTCTCTTGATTGGAATGCACGAAGCTCGTCAGAATTTCGCGGTTATATGGCTTCCGGCGCTGATTGCGATTGCATTGGTAACATTGGGCCGTGCCATCGCCATCTATCCATGCTGTCTGATATTCTCGCGCTCCTCGCTCCGCGTCACTGGAAGACATCAACTTTCGCTGTTCTGGGGCGGATTGCGAGGGGCATTGGCCCTGGCTCTCGCCCTCGGACTTCCGCCTACCATCCCACTGCGGGAAGAGATTATTACGATCAGTTTTGCCGTCGTCGCATTTTCTGTGCTCGTCCAAGGTCTGACCATGGTCCCATTCCTGCGCAGAATGCGAGAGATTTAGGAAAGACGATCGCGGCGTGGCGGGAAGCGATGCGGTAATGTTGATGAGCCGCTAAGGAACTGACGATAGGCAATAAGGGCTTATCGGTGTTCCAAGGGTCCTATTGAAACAGGTGCGCGCTCATATGTCGCCATCAATACCCACAAATGGCGTCGTTCGTGAATCAGAATCAGAATCAGACAAATTGTAGTCGGTAGTCCCAGCAGAAGACCTTGGCCGTCGAGCAGTACCATCCACTTCGGGCTCTTGCCACGCTTGGTTTTGCCGACTGCGGAGCCCCCTTTTTGGCAGGTGCAAAGCTGCCGTCAAGAAAGCTTTCTCCCCACTTCAACAAGCCTTCTCCGTCCAGCACTCCGAGCAGCGTCCGCCAGGCATTCAGCCATACGCCTTCCTCTTCCCAGTGCTTCAACCGGCGCCAGCAAGTGGCCGCGGACGGATACTGGGCGGGGAGAAACCGCCACGGCGCCCCTGTCCTGAGCACCCACAAGATGCCCTCGAGGCAAGCCCTGTTCGAGGCCCATGGGCGCCCCCGGTTATCTTTGCGCCGTTTCAATTTTGGCAGTAGCGGCACAATCAGTCCCCACTGCTCATCGGTCAACAACTCAAATCACTTCTTGCTCATGCGAGAAGCTCGACAGAACAATGCCCTCAAGGGCATTCAGTTTTCCCGCAGCGACAAATCGCCCCGTATGCTCAGAGGCGTGCCGCTGCTCCCAACTGTATTGCCTGCCAATACGCAGATGTGAGAAACACCCAAGCCGACCTCGTTGACCAGCTCTTCAATCGTGCCGAAAAGCGACTGGCGCGCTTGCTTCTGCTCTTGGCGGAGTATAGCCCGCCGGAGGAGGAGGTGGCGCTGATGATCGGCAGCACGCGGCCTCGTGTGAATGCCTTCATGAATCGCTTGCGCAAGTTCGGATTTATCGAGTATGACACCCGAATACGCGTTCATAAGTCATTGCTGAATGTGTTTCTGCGTGATTGAGCGGCACTGCATAGCCCAAGGCAAGCTTCCGAGTCCCAATTCCGCGGCAATTCGCATGTGACTCGCCAGGTCTCTCCGTCGATGAAGCTCCGCTGTCAGTCATGACATCATGCGGTCTCCTACGTCGGATTCTCTGAAGGCGTCGCTCCCTTCGATCCAGTAGTGACCAGACGCGCCACTCGTCGAGGAGCTTCCATGTGGCATCGGCTGCTCGGAGGAGGGCGTTTGTCCATCTGTTGAAGGCTGGCGGCTGGAGGGTCCAGGTAGGGCGGAACCGCCAACAGATTGCGGAGTTTGCGCAGCAGCTGGAGGTGCGGTGGTTGGAGCAGCCGGAGGCGTAGATTTATTGGATGCTGGAACTGGCTCGGCGCCTCCCGCAGCGGAGGGCTTGCGAAGGGGGGGAACGACCGCATCATGCGTTGCAACGTTGGGCACCGACGATGTACCGGATGAGGTGCTGGCATGTGTGTCAGTCGCTGGAGGATTGGTACTGGGTGCCGGAATCTTTTGGGAAGCCGCAGAGGTCGCACCGGCAGAAGGCGGCAGTGGTTCCGGCGGAAAGACCACCGAATTAACAATAGAAGGATCGTCGTGGAGCTTCACATAAAGCATGGGCAACACTCACTTCCAGTTTGGGGCCAGCCAGATCAAACGGCGCAGAGTCGGCGAACAGAAAGCAAGGCGCAACAAGAAGAACCGCGAAGCAAATCGTTAATCGTGAAACCATACAGGTTTTCGACCTCTTATGCAGTGAGGCGGCTTAGCGCCCGAATTGTAACTCGACTACTGTATTCAATCCCTCGAACAGGGATCAAGGCATTTCCGATCCGAAAAGCCTTTGAATTTGAGCGAGAACTCCTTGGGGAGTTCATCAATGCCGCTGCCCTGCCAACCACCTGAGGATTCTAGAAGCCGCGTCTCTGTCTCGTTCGGCTAATCATGCAAACGAAGAAGATTAGGCCCACAATCGGCATCCCTACGAGAACCCAAACCGAACCCATGTTTCACCCTCCTCATAGAAGGCTCTGCCCCGTGCATAATGTAGATCACGAAATGCCGTGCCGGGTGTTCCTTTTGGTACACGATCTTCCTGTTGTCCGAGCCTAACTTAGAATCCAAAGAGAACGTCGAATAAGGGTGTCAAATAGGAGCTTGGCGCACTTTGATGAAATCCAAACCTGAGCCCCTCTTTCATCTCAGATCCCTTCGATCGCGTCGATCTGTATTCTTTCGGCCATCTCGGGGCTTGTTGTATTGTCGGCCGCCGTGCTGCTTCAATGGTTCATCTATGACGACTGGATGCACAAGGTCGGCCCACTGCGGTTGGTCGGAAGCGCATTTGCGTCCGTATTGACTTTCGCCTATGCGTATCACTGGCAACTGGGATTGAGAGAGCGGAAAGTTGAGATGCTACGGCGCTTCGAGAGAATCAGATCGATGAACGACCGAATCCGTAATTCGCTACAAACTATCGAATTGGTTGTGTACGCTACCAACCCTCATGTAACGAATCCAGTTAAAGATGCTGTCGACACGATAGAGAGCGTCCTTCGGGAGGTTCTGGTTGAAACGAATGCTGGTTCCCGGACGCGAGTTAATGGACCCTCCGAGCCTTCGAAATCTGGCGAGCTTCTCTCGGATTGAATTCCCAAACCGGGGGCATAATGCTGGCAGCGAATATCTCTTACCCTTGTGGCGCATTTCTCGGAGCCTTCGCAATCTTTAGGCGGCGATGAACCTGCTAGAACCACGGTGGTTTGGGGCCGTCTCCGCGTCCAAACTGGTGAGCAATACTGACCAGCACCCTTCACGCTCAAGAGTCCATCGTGACATCAGTAGAAGTGTGCGGTGCCGGAACCTATCGAAAATCCAGAAGCAACGATCCAATGCTTGCTCATTTCTGCCTGACATTTGAGACGATTACCGGGATGGTTTGTGTCGGTGACGTCTTGCATGAATTGACAAAGGCTGATCGATTACGGGGCAGGAACAGGGAGATCGACCACAAGTGAAATCAAATGCCGATAAACCCGAAACAAAGCCAGAATCCAACGACGATCTCAAGACCCTCCCGATGCCGGAGTTACAAAAGAAATTGGGTTCGACACCGAACGGTCTGAGTCAGGCCGAGGCCGAGAAGCGGCTGGCACAATACGGCCCCAACGAGATCACAGAGAAAAGAACCAACCAGTTCTTAAAGTTTCTCTCCTATTTCTGGGGCCCCATTCCCTGGATGATCGAAGTTGCCGTCATTCTATCGGCGGCTGTCCAGCATTGGCTGGACTTTTTCATCATCCTGCTTCTGCTCTGTTCGAACGCCGTGGTCGGATTTTGGGAAGAGCACCAGGCAGGCGACGCCATCGAAGCTTTGAAAGCTCGCCTGGCGATCCTGGCCAAGGTCAAGCGAGACGGCAAGTGGCAGAATCCGAAGGCAAGCGAGTTGGTGCCTGGAGATGTTGTCCGCCTGCGATTGGGCGATATCGTGCCGGCCGATGCGCGTTTGCTCGACGGCGATTCGATCGAGGTAGACCAATCTGCATTGACCGGTGAGTCATTGCCTGTGACCGCCAAGGCCGGCAGCGCAGTGTTTTCGGGATCGATCATCCGACAGGGCGAAATCGACGCGATGGTATATGCCACCGGTGCGAACACCTATTTCGGCAAGACCGCGCAGATGGTGCAAGAGGCGAATACCACAAGCCATTTCCAAAAGGCAGTGTTGAAGATTGGCGATTACCTGATCGTCCTTGCCGTGGCGCTGGTGGTGGTCATCCTGATCGTTGCCCTCTTCCGCGGCGACAAAGTGATGACTACGTTGGAATTCTGCCTGGTGCTTCTAGTGGCAGCAATCCCTGTGGCGATGCCCACGGTGCTCTCGGTAACGATGGCCGTCGGTGCGCGCCTCCTGGCCAAGAAAGAAGCGATTGTCACCCGTCTGTCGGCCATTGAGGAACTGGCTGGTGTGGATGTGCTGTGCTCCGACAAAACCGGGACCCTTACTCAGAACAAACTAACACTTGGCGATCCGTTCACTATGGATGGCATCCCTGGCGATCAGGTTATCTTATGGGCTGCACTCGCATCGCGCGCCGAGGACAAAGATACTATCGACCTTGCTGTCATCGGCGGGGTTAAAGACGACAAGGAACTAAAGAGCGTTCAGGTGCTGCACTTTCAGCCGTTCGATCCAGTGCACAAGCGTACAGAAGCCACGGTGAAAGGCGCAGACGGGGAACAGTTCTTTGTGGCCAAGGGAGCGCCTCAAGTAATTCTGGAGATGTCAACCAACTCCGGTGAAGTCAAGCCAGCGGTTGAAAAAGCGGTGAATGATTTCGCCGGGCGCGGCTTCCGCTCGCTGGGGGTTGCGCGGGCTGATCAGGAAGGCCAATGGAAGTTTGTTGGGATGTTGCCGCTCTTTGATCCGCCGCGCGAGCAGGCGAAAGCGACTATCGCGAGCGCCCGCGAGATGGGCGTAGACGTGAAGATGGTGACCGGCGATCAGCTTGCGATTGCCCGCGAAACATCGAAGCAACTTGGGCTGGGCACAAACATTCTGGATGCCGCTGCGCTGGGCGATACGAAGAAGCAAGAGTCCTCGCAGACTAAGGAAGCAATCGAAAAGGCGGACGGATTCGCGCAGGTATTTCCCGAGCACAAATACCACATCGTCAATGTGTTGCAACAGTGCGGCCACATTGTCGGCATGACGGGCGATGGCGTCAACGATGCGCCTGCGTTGAAGAAGGCCGACTGCGGAATCGCGGTCTCCGGAGCCACGGATGCGGCACGGGCTGCGGCATCCATCGTACTGCTCACGTCCGGCTTGTCGGTGATCATCGATGCAGTCAAGGAGAGCCGGCGCATTTTTCAGCGGATGAACAGCTATGCCATTTACCGCATCGCGGAGACGCTGCGCGTGCTGTTCTTCATGACGCTGGCGATTCTGGTGTTCAACTTCTATCCTTTGACCGCCGTGATGATCGTGATGCTGGCATTGCTCAACGATGGGGCTATTCTGTCCATCGCGTACGACAACGTCCTCTACAAGAACAAGCCCGAGTCCTGGAATATGCGGCTCGTGCTGTCAATTTCCACAGTGCTGGGTGTTGTTGGGGTTGTTTCGGCGTTCCTTCTGTTTTATTTAGGCGAGCGAGTCTTCCATTTGGACCGCTTGCACATTCAGACACTGATGTACCTGAAGCTCTCCATAGCCGGGCACTTGACCATCTTCCTCACGCGCACGCGCGGCCCGTTCTGGTCGATACGCCCTGCCAGGATTCTTTGGATCGCGGTACTTGGCACTCAGACTATAGCAACGCTGATCGCGGTTTACGGCATATTCATGGCGCCGCTCGGCTGGAAGTGGGCGGGTTTCGTCTGGGCTTACGCCATCGCTTGGGCTCTCGTCAACGACCGCGTGAAGCTACTCGCCTACCGGATCTTCGATCCAACCAAGTCTGCGTTGCTTACGAGAAAGCCCGTCGATCGGACAGCAGAGATTGCAGCGCGGGCCTATGAACTCTACCAGCAAAGAATCCATGGCGAAAGCCAGCAAGACCAGGATTGGCTCGAAGCCGAGAGAGAAACACAGAAGGATCAGTTGGATCATGCCAAGGTTGCGTGAACCTCCTCAATAATGCCGCTTAACACAGAAAGGGTCGGATGACCATTGACTCGAAGGACTATCGCGTGCCGCCAAGCAAGAGAGTCAACCTCAACAAGTGGCCGACCATGGTCAGCCCTTATGCAAAGTCGACGAAGTACTATAAGGAACTTCTTGATCAGCATACTGAGAAGCTGAGTTCGCTACAGCAACTTCACTACGCTTCTCACCGCTATGCATTCCTTCTCATTCTTCAGGGGATGGACGGCTCCGGCAAAGATGGCGCCATCCGGCACGTCATGTCCGGTGTCAATCCAGAAGGTTGCGAAGTCTTCAGCTTCAAGCAGCCCAGCGCCGAAGAACTGGAACACGATTTTCTTTGGCGCACCACTTGCCGACTTCCAGAACGCGGACGGATCGGCATTTTTAATCGTTCCTATTACGAGGATGTGCTGGTGGTTCGAGTGCATCCGGAGATTCTCCGTGGCCAGGGGCTTCCGGAAGAACTGTGCAACGAGAAAGACATTTGGAAAAAGAGGTATGACTCCATCGTCGGCCTCGAAAAACATCTTCATCGCAACGGCACCAAAACCGTCAAAATCTTTCTGCATTTGTCGTACGAAGAACAGCGAAAGCGCTTCCTTGCGCGCATTGATGAGCCGGAGAAGAACTGGAAGTTTAGCACCTCCGACATTCACGAGCGGAAATACTGGAAACAGTACATGTCGGCTTATGAAGACTGCTTTCAAGCGACGAGCACGCATCATGCGCCATGGTACATTGTTCCCGCCGACGACAAGGATAATGCGCGGTTGATCGTCTCTCAAATCGTTCTGGATGCTCTCGGGAACCTCAAGATGGAGTATCCGAAAACAACCCCAAAGCGCCGCCTTGAACTGCAAGCGATCAAGAAGCTCTTGACAAAGTGAAATACGGATTGCAGAGCCGGCAGACGCGATCAGATCAGCAAACCAACATCGCTACCGCACCGTTAACGGGTTGCGGGGAAGTCGAGAGGAACAGTCTATATGGCTACCAAGGAACTCACCGTGAACGCTGATCAGATCCATAACGCCTCCGGATTTATCTTCGATGTGGCACTCTCAACCGCCATTGCAGCGGATGGCAAGCTTGAAGCGCAAGCTCCGAAGCCACAAGGACCGCTTTCGCCGGACATGCTGAACAAAATGAATCGCTACTGGCGGGCCGCGAACTATTTGTGCATTGGCCAGATCTACCTGTTCGAGAATCCTCTCTTGCGAGAGCCGCTTAAGGCGGAACAGATCAAGCCGCGCCTGCTTGGCCACTGGGGAACTTCGCCAGGTCAAAATCTCATCTACATCCATCTGAACCGTCTCATCAAAGAACACGATGCAGACATCATCTATATATCCGGCCCCGGACACGGAGGCCCATCACTCAATGCCTGCTCCTATCTCGAGGGCTCATACACCGAAGTCCATCCTGAAATTACGCGGGATGAAGACGGCTTGAGGCTCATGTTCCGGAAGTTCTCTACGCCGGGCGGCGTACCCAGCCACTGTGGCCCGCACGTCCCAAACTCGATGCATGAGGGCGGAGAGCTTGGCTATTCGCTCGTTCATGCGTTCGGCGCGGCCTTCGACAATCCTGATCTGATTGTCGCCTGCGTTGTTGGCGATGGTGAATCAGAAACATGTCCACTTGAAGGAAGCTGGAAGTCGGTCAACTTTCTCAATCCTGTGAGGGACGGCGCGGTGCTGCCAATTTTGCATTTGAATGGATACAAGATTTCAGGGCCGACTGCGCAGGGGCGCACCAGCGATGCAGACCTGAAAGCCCTGTATACGGGACGGGGGTACAAGCCCTATTTCGTCGAGGGCGATGATCCCGAGGTCGTGCATCAGTTGCTGGCGGGGACGCTGGATGACTGCTACGCAGAGATTCGTTCCATTCAGCAGGAAGCACGCAAAAGCGGATTCAAAAAGCAGCCAGTATGGCCAATGATTATCCTGCGGACTCCCAAGGGATGGACTTGTCCGAAGGAAGTGGATGGAATCCCGATCGAAGGCACTTTCCGTGCTCATCAGGTCCCGCTCGCAACGGTCCGGGAGAATCCCGAACATCTCAAAATCCTGGAAACCTGGATGAAGAGCTATAAACCGGAAGAGCTCTTCGATAAGAACGGTTCATTCATTCCCGAACTTGCAGCGCTCGCACCGGCTGGCAATCGGCGCATGGGCGGCAATCCACATGTGAATGGCGGACGATCCTTAATAACACTCTCACTTCCCGATTTCACCGATTACGCGCTCGAAATTCCAGGACCCGGTCAGGTCCTCGCCGAGGCTCCGCGCAAACTGGGCGATTTCTTCCGCGACATTTTCAAAATGAACCTGGCGAACTTCCGCATGTTTTGTCCAGATGAAACAAACTCCAATCGCCTGAACTCTATCTTCGAGGCCACCAAGCGCTGCTCCATGGCTCAGCTTGTTTCTATCGATGATGAGCTCGGCCCGGACGGCCGCGTGTTGGAGGTGTTGAGCGAACATCTTTGCGAGGGATGGCTTGAGGGATACCTGCTCACCGGCCGTCATGGCATGTGGTCCTCCTACGAGGCATTCGCGCAGGTTGTCGACTCGATGCTAACTCAACATGCCAAGTGGCTGGAGCAATGCCGCGAGTATGCCTGGCGCAAACCGATCGCATCTTTGAACGTTCTGCTTACCAGCCACGCATGGCGCAACGATCACAACGGATTCAGCCATCAGGCAACTGGCTTTGTAGACAACGCACTGGCGCGCAGAAGCGACACGATCCGTGTGTACTATCCGCCGGACAGCAACTGCCTGCTCAGCGTCTTCGATCATTGTCTGCGGAGCCGGAATTACGTCAACATCGTCACCTGCGGAAAGCAGCCGCAACTGCAGTGGCTGAATATGGATGAGGCGCTTGAGCACTGCTCGCGCGGTGCGTCAACTTGGAAGTTTGCGACCAATGACGCGGGCGGAGAGCCTGATGTCGTCCTGGCGTGCGCCGGGGACGTGCCAACCATCGAGATTTGTGCAACATCATGGCTCTTGCAAAAGCACGTTCCCGGCATCAAGGTGCGTGTTGTCAACGTAGTTGACTTGATGACTCTGATGTATCCAGACAAACATCCGCATGGTATGGATGAGATGTCGTTCAATGCGCTGTTCACCGAGAGTGCGCCCGTGATCTTCGCCTTCCACAACAATCGCTGGCTCATTCATACCCTCGTTCATGGGCGCGCCAACGAAGGCCGCTTCCATGTGCATGGCTATATGGACCAGGGCACGACGACCACACCGTTCGACATGGTCGTACTGAATGAGATGAGCCGGTTCCACCTTGCGCTTGATGCGTTGAAGCACATTCCCCGGCTTCGCGTGCATGCTGCCGATGCAATTCAGCTATTCGGCAAGAAACTCAATGAACATCACGACTACATTCGTGAGCACCTTGAGGATATGCCTGAGATCCGGAACTGGCAGTGGACGGCGGACTTCAGCGATTCGGCTGCGCCTGCCCCGTTGGCCAAGGGGCATCCTCAGAAAGCCATGTTCACCGACAGTTAAACAAACAGGCGGAAACTGACGCGAAAGGGGCAATCGCTTGCCAGGCATTTGCGAAAGCCCCCTTCCACGATTTCAGCACATTGGGGATGACACATTGAATGATCCGAAAGCGCCTACGGACTGGCTAAAAATCGATGGAATCGATTCTCTGGCTGAATTGGCACTCAATTTGCACTGGTCGTGGAACCACGCAGCGGATGAACTGTGGGAAGCGCTCGATAAGGACCTCTGGGCCTCAACACAGAATCCGTGGGTCATCTTGCGGACGGTTTCCAAAGAGAAGATCAAGGCTGCATTGGGCGCTCCTGAGTTTCGGAACCGACTCGATCATCTGCTTCACCAAAATCGAGAATCCTACCATGCGGACGCATGGTTCCAGACGACGCACCGGGACGCTCCGCTGACTTCGGTTGCCTACTTCAGCATGGAGTTCATGCTGAGCGAAGCGCTGCCCATCTACTCAGGTGGTCTAGGCAACGTGGCAGGCGACCAGATGAAGGCTGCCAGTGATTTGGGTGTTCCCGTCATCGGAGTCGGCTTGCTCTATGGTCAGGGATATTTCCGCCAGGATTTCGATTCGGACGGCGGCCAGCAAGCGCTTTACCCGGTCAATGATCCAGGCCAGTTGCCCATCCGTCCGCTACGGCAGCCGAACGGCGAATGGCTGCGGTTACAGATCCAGCTACCGGGCTCGAAGATTTGGATCCGCTGTTGGGAAGTCTCTGTCGGAAGAGCAAGGCTCTACCTGCTCGATACCAATGACTTTGCCAATACTGCGGCTCACCGGGGGATAACCAGCGAGCTTTATGGCGGCGATGCAGAGATGCGGCTGAAGCAGGAGATCATCCTCGGAATAGGCGGTTGGCGCTTGTTGCGAGCATTGGGATTGAAGCCTGAGGTATGTCATCTTAACGAAGGCCATGCGGCGTTCGCCACCCTGGAGCGCGCCCGCTCCTACATGGAGGACTACAAGCAACCGTTCGACGTTGCTTTGAATGTCACACGCGCAGGAAACCTGTTTACCACGCACACAGCGGTCAGCGCCGGATTTGACCGCTTTCATCCCAATCTCATTCGCCAATACCTTGGCCATTATGCTCTCGATGAGCTCGGCATTCCGGTTGACGATCTGCTCGCAATGGGCCGGCGCGACGCGCGAGACCCTTCCGAGTCTTTCAACATGGCTTACCTTGCGCTCCGTGGGAGCGGCCAAGTGAACGGTGTCAGCAAGCTGCACGGTCAGGTGAGCCGGCATATCTTCGGGTCTCTCTTTCCCAGGTGGCCGCAGGAAGAAGTTCCGATCGGGTCGGTGACCAATGGAATTCATGTGCCGACGTGGGATTCAGCAGCAGCAGATGCTCTCTGGACCACGGCTTGTGGCGAGAAGCGATGGCGCGGAGATCGTCCAGCCGAAGACGATATACGTCAGCTCACGAATGCGGAGTTGTGGCAACTTCGCACAACAGGACGAACGATGCTGATCGGTCATATGCGTCAGCGCTACGCTCCTCAGCTCGCCGCCGAGGGAGAAAGATCGTCGGATGCAAGCGGCATTTTTGACGAGAAGGTGCTCACAATTGGCTTCGCGCGCCGATTTGCCACCTATAAGCGTCCCAATCTTCTCTTGCACGATCCTGAGAGACTGACTCGCCTTCTTTCGAATCCGCAGCGTCCTGTCCAGTTGATTCTTGCCGGCAAAGCTCATCCGCAGGACCAGCCCGGGCAGGCGCTGATCAAGCAATGGAAGGATTTCATCAAACGTCCAGAGGTCCAGGGCCGCGTTGTTTTTCTCAGCGATTACGACATGTTGCTGGCGCAAGAACTGGTGCAGGGCATCGACTTGTGGATCAACACGCCGCGGCGTCCGTGGGAAGCGTGCGGAACAAGCGGAATGAAGGTCCTGGTCAATGGCGGTTTGAATCTTTCCGAACTCGATGGATGGTGGGCAGAAGCCTATTCCCCAGAGGTTGGCTGGGCCCTTGGCGACGGCCGGGAGCATGGCGATGATCCGGCGTGGGATGCCGCGGAAGCAGAAGCTCTGTACGCCTTGTTGGAGCAGCAGGTAATCCAGGAATTCTATGCGCGAGACGAAAATGGGATGCCTATCAAGTGGTTAGGACGCATCCGCGAAAGTATGGCGGTGCTCACGTCGGAATTCTCGGCTACACGCGCCATTCGCGAATACACCGAGCATCACTATCTACCCGCCGCATCGAATTATCACGAACGGGCAGCCGACGAGAGCGGGCTGGGTATGGATTTGCTGCGCTGGCGACAGGAATTAGATCAGCATTGGAGTAGCGTGAGCTTCGGTTCGGTGCATGTCGAGACGCATGATGGCCAGCATTTCTTTCAAGTCGAGGTTTCTCTGGGTGCCCTCAATCCCGACCAAATCAAAGTCGAACTCTTCGCTAACTCAGCTAACGGAGTCAAACCCCTCGTCGAGTCTATGAAGGCGCCGGATTCTAGCGGGGACTTGCCAGGAGTGCTCACCTATTCGGCACAGATTCCTGCAACCCGCGCCTCAAGCGACTACACGGCACGCATCATTCCTTATCATACAAATGCGTCTGTTCCGTTGGAAGCGGAGCAGATCCTTTGGCAGCACTGAAATTGGACGCCGGTTGGTCGCAGATGCGGCATCTCAAGAGAAAGGAGAGTAGACACCAATGAATTCGAATGCACTCGAAAGTGTTGCAAGTGGGCTTTTCGCTGACGACAAGGGTCTGCTCGCGATGGATGAGAGCACTCCGACCTGCAACAAACGATTCGCCAGCTTGGGGATTCCTCAAACAGAAGAGACTCGGCGCGCCTATCGTGAATTGATCGTTACCACCCCGGGGCTCGGTAAATGCATCGGGGGCGCGATCCTGTACGACGAGACGATCCGGCAGCAAAAACGCGATGGTGCACCCTTTGTCAAAGTCCTCATCGAGGCGGGAATCGTTCCTGGAATCAAAGTGGACCTTGGCGCCAAGCAGCTTGCAGGGCATTCCGGGGAGAAGGTAACGGAAGGCCTGGACGGACTGCGTGAACGCCTGGCCGAGTATTCCCGGCTCGGCGCGCGCTTCGCCAAATGGCGCGCGGTGATTGCCATCGGCGACGGCGTTCCCAGCAGGGGCTGCATCAAGGCCAACGCACAGGCATTGGCTCGCTATGCCGCGTTGTGTCAGGAAGCGGAACTGGTTCCAATCGTCGAGCCCGAAGTTCTTATGAACGGCGATCACAACCTGGAGCGCTGTTTCGAGGTCACCGAGGAAGTCTTGTGGGCTGTATTTTGCGAACTTTATTCCCAACGGGTCATGCTTGAGGGGATCATCCTGAAGCCCAATATGGTTCTTCCGGGATCAGACTGTCCCACACAAAATACCGTGCAAGAAGTGGCCGACGCAACCATCAATTGCCTCTTGCGGGCTGTCCCCGCAGCCGTTCCAGCAATTGCGTTCCTGTCCGGCGGCCAATCTGCGGAGTTGGCCTCTGCCCGCCTCAATGCAATGAATGTGAAATTCAAATCGCGCTTACCCTGGGCATTGGCATTCTCATTTGCCCGCGCCATTCAGCAGCCGGCCCTGGAGCTTTGGAAGGGCTTGGAGGCCAACGTATCCGTAGCGCAGCAGGCCTTGTATCACCGCGCGCGCTTGAACCAAGCCGCTCGCCGTGGCGAATACTCGGCGGAAATGGAGAAGGAATGACGGGAAGCAAGCACAACCACGAAGGAAATAGCGGTGAGGGCGGCGAACCTGGACCTGGGCCGTACTGGAAACGCATGCACCGTGACTGGCGATTCTGGGCGGGCGCAGTCTTTATGTCTGTAGCGCTTGCTATATACATTCTGAGTGAAAACCTTGCTTGGTTCCCGCGTGGCCATTCGTTGCCATAAGTCGCGGCCCACCGACGACGGGTTGGCGACAAGATGCATCGCACAAAAACTCAACCGAGAACTCGCAGAACTTCCGAGTTGGAGATCAATGAAGAGGCTAATTGTTTTCGACTTGGACGGTACACTCGCGCCAAGTAAATCGTCCCTCGACGCCGAAATGGCCTCACTCCTGCATGACTTGCTCAGCGTCGTCAGGGTCGCTGTCATCTCTGGCGGTGCGTGGCTCCAGTTTGAAAAGCAGGTGCTCTCCCATCTTCCCCAAGATGAGCGCTTGGCAAAGCTGTCCATTCTCCCCACTTGCGGAACACAATTCTTCCAATACGCCGCCGAATGGAAAAGGCTTTACGCCGAAGATTTTACCGTTGGAGAAAAAGAGAAGATCGTCAGTTCTCTCACCAAAGCCGTCGCAACCGCGGGATTTCCTGTGGAGAAGACCTGGGGAGAAACGATTGAGGACAGAGGAAGCCAGATAACCTACTCCTCATTGGGCCAGCAAGCTCCGTTGGAAGCTAAATTGAAGTGGGACGCAGATTTTGCCAAACGGAAGAAGATCAAAGTAATCCTCGACACTCTCATTCCCGAGTTTTCGGTGCGCCTCGGCGGCGCGACCTCCATCGACGTCACCAAGCCTGGAATCGATAAGGCATACGGCATTAAGAAACTGCGAGACGTATTAGGCATTCCTATACAAGAGATGATTTACGTTGGGGACGCCTTGTTTCCGGGAGGAAACGACTACCCGGCCGAACAGGCGGGTGTCATTTCCATTCCCGTCAAGGCTCCCAATGAAACCAAGCGGGTCATCGAAGCAATCATCGCTTGCCTGGATGACGGTCAACAGCCCCGAACCTTCGAGGTGGATTGATAGGCGACTTCGAGCTGCGGCGCCTTGGGATGGTGATGGAACCCGAGCCCGGCAACCCCTACGAAGTCGAAGGCGTCCTGAATCCGGCACGCCGACGCATATGCCGAACGAGGTGGTTTAGACGGCTCACGGGCGTGCCTCGCGGGGTGCATCCGGTTATCGGCGGCGCGGCGACAGGAAGCATAGCGGTCGCGGCGCTGGCGTTCTTCCACCTCAACGCAATTGCTGGCGATCCGTATAAGACTCTCACACGCGCCCTCACAGGCAAAATGACCGTGACCGCCATTGCTGAGTTCTGTTTCCTCAAGCTTGCTGCCACGGTCAGTTCCTACTCCAGCGGCGGCTCGGACGGCATCTTTGCACAGGCTCTCTTCATGGGTGCAATGTTGGGCGGCTCAGACGGCTACCTGGACGTGATTGAATTCCATCGCTCGTCAGACCCAATCGGCGCATCTGCCTGCGTGGGAATGGGAACGGCGTTTGCCTGCATCGTTCGCGCCCCCACGACATCGGTGCTTATCATCTTCGAAATGACGGCCGGTTACGTCTTGGTTCTGCCCCCGAATGATCGCGAAGATGAGCGCCTTGGCACTTGCGCGCCATTGGCGGCACACCCCGATCTACGAAGCGTTACTGGCTCAAGACAACATCTACCCGCCTCATGGTGGTGGCCCCGTTGATCCGCCCGACAGGAAGCCGCTGCCTGGTATGGCTGTCGATCCGGCGCGCCAGGAGCCCAAGTCTTGGACCGACTTCATGGTCGTTGAAAGTCATCGCATCAACGAGTGTGCCGGGACGAGAATGGCGGCTTCGGCCATTCGGCGCCCCTTTGTGACGGATCACGGCTTGCCGGCGCGCGCGGCCTCGATTGCAGCAATGTCGATTTTTCGCATCGTCATCATTGCATTCATGGCGCGTTTGGCTGCCGCGCGATCCCGGTCCTGCGTCGCCGCCAGCAGCGCACGTGGGGTGATCTGCCACGAAAAACCCCATCGGTCCTTGCACCAACCGCACTCGCTCTCCTCTCCGCCGTTGCTGACGATAGCATTCCACAGGCGGTCGGTTTCGGACTGGTCTTCGGTAAGGATGATGAAGCTGACCGATTCGTTTGGGACGAACTTCGGACCGCCATTGAGACCGAGGAAATCGCGTCCGCAGACGGTGAACTCGACGATGAGTTCCTGGCCCTCGGGACCGGAGGGCGTGTCCGTAGGCGATGCGCTGGCTTTGCCCACGTGGCTATCGGGGAAGGTTGCGGCGTAGAATTCGGCTGCTTCGCGGGCTTTGCCGAGGTCGAACCACAGGCAGGTAATCATTTTATTGGACATCTCGCTCTCCTCTCGGCTCTTGAAGCTTCGCCATAAGTTGGCGGCCGTTCCTTCGCGAATGAAGGGCGGCATTGCCGGGCGTGAAGCACATCGCGGTTACGATTTGGGCCCCTGCATCAGGGCAAAGTGGCCTTCCTGATCGTCTGTGGCCTGCAGGATACGCGAACCTCCGGGCACATCCATCGGAGGCATCACGATTTTGCCGCCCGCATCGATGACGCGCTTCTGCGCAGCTTCGATGTCACCAACTGTGAAGTAGAACTGCCAGTGTGACGGAATTCCTTCAGGCATGCCGGGACCTTTCCGGTTCATCATGCCGCCGGTGTAGAGGGGCTGATCTGTGCGGAAGGTCTGGTAGGTGCCCATAGCTCCCATATCGTGGGCATAATCTTTCTGCCATCCATAATGTTTCGAATAGTAATCGAAGGCCTTTGCTGCATCATCGGTAAGTAGTTCATGCCAACCAACGTTGCCCACTGCCATCTGATTCAGACGTGGTGGAGCCTCTTGTCGGCCAGGTTCGAAAAGCAGGTACTTCACCTTTTGCGGATCCAGCACGACGGCAAAACGTCCGACCCCGGGAATGTCCTGAGCGGGCTTCACGATCGTCCCGCCGTCGGCTGTTACAGCCTTCAGCTCTTCGTCGAGTTTAGCGGTGTGAATGTGGCCCAGCCACTGAGTGGGAAGATCAGGCGCGCCAGCGCCAGCCCAGGTCATCATGCCGCCGACGTCTTTGCCGTCTTTGCCGAAGATCATGTAGGCGAAGCCGGGCATACCGGCATCCCTGACGTCCCACCCAACTACCTTCTTGTAGAAGTTGACTGCCTTGTCCATGTCGTTGGTGACAAGTTCGTACCAGATGAATCCATCTGCCATGTTTGCACCTCAATGAGCGAATTTCGCGAGGAAGTAAACACCGTCCACATACGCTACCACCGAAAAGTGGATGCTGTCCATATGTTTTTTCGTCTGCGGTACACTCTTCTTTGAACAAACAATGAAAAAGTCCGCCCCCATTCAGAAACGAAAGACCTTTCGACATGGCGACCTGCGCAACGCGCTCGTGGCAGCTGGTCTCGAGATGGCGCAGGTTGGAGGACCCGATGCAGTCATCCTGCGAGAAGCGACGCGACAGGCGGGCGTCTCCCCGAACGCGGCGTACCGGCACTTTGCCAGCCAGGCTGAGCTACTCGATGCGGTGCGATCCGCGTGTCTGTCGCGGGTAGCAGCGGCAATTGAAGATGAAATGAGAAGGTGCCGTCCAGGACGCGATTCGCAAGCCTTTGCACGAAAGAGTTTGCGCGCGGTGGGCATGGGATATCTGGGATTTGCGATGAGAGAGCCGGGGATGTTTCGCACCGCCTTCTCGGTTCCACCTCCGGTTGATTCCCCTGATCCTGCGAATACGGCTTCCATGGGGCTGAACGCGTTTCAGCTGCTTTCACTGGCTCTGGACCGCATGCAGGAGAGTGGCCTACTCAGCAAGAAGGATCGCAAAGATGCCGAGTATCTTGCATGGTCGACAGTTCACGGGTTGGCTCTCCTGGCACTTGAGGGACCGCTTCATCAGATGCCACATGAGATCGTGCTGGCGCTGGGCGAGAGGCTGGTGGTCATGGTGGAACGCGGCCTCAGCTGACGCTGAGAATCCTGGATTGAATGCGATTCGGACAGGCATCATGACGACGGTGTTTTGTCACTCCGCAGCAGTTCAAGAGTCCTTGCGAGTTTTGATCGCCGTCGGGGAAGTGAGCTTTGTTCTTCGCAGCTAGTTGTGCGGCGGGGATAAGCATCGTGTTGTCGGCCATTCGATTCTCCTCAGTGGGCTCAGGGCAAGTGAACTGCTCGGATTCAAGTGGGCCGACATCGACTTCAACAAAAACGAGCTCAGCGCTGCGGAGAAATCGCGCATTTCAATCGAACTTAAAACGACAGAACAAGGCCGACTTGCGCCCAGGTCTCATTCTGTCGTGGCACTGCACAGCGCCGCTGTCGTTTCTTCGTGATTCTCGTGGAAACAGGCTAGTTCGGTTTATGATGCGACCATGCCCGCCACAGATGAAATCCGACTCTCCAACTGGCCTATGGATTATGCCGTACGGCCTTGCGCAATCGCGAGCTTTTTTGTGTTCGTGGCGTTCCTGTGGACGATGCCCCTCCAGCATGTCATCGCTTACCCGTTCGTATTTCTTTTCTTCGGTGCGATTATGGGTAGCGCCTGGTTTGGTGGAATGATTGCCGGCTTCGTAGCGGTTGCTCTCTCATCACTCTTCGTCACCTATTTCTTTGTTCCTCCGCTGTACTCCATGCACGTGGCAAAGGAATCACAGAGCTTCTTCGCCGCGTTCATTTTGTGTTCTATTGCCATCACGGTAGTCAGTTCTTCGAGGAAGCGCGCCGAGAGTGCAATTCGGATTGCCCGCGATCAGCTTGAAGCCAAGGTGCAAGAACGGACCGCGGAGTTGCAGCGATCCAATCTTGACATCAAGGAGAGCGAACGCCAACTGCGCATACTGACCGAGGCCATCCCTCAACAGATTTGGCGCACCGACCCGCAGGGTCGCATTGAATACTGCAATCACCACCTGTGCGATTATCTGGGCCAACGCACCGAGGAGTTGAAAGGAGAAGCATTCTTTAATGTGATCCATCCTGAAGACAATGCGCTCTTCCGCCAGGGTTGGCAGGCCGCTCTGAAGACTGGCGACCGGTTCGAAATCGAGGCACGCGTGCGGGCCGCGAGCGGTGGTTATCGTTGGTTTCTGGTACGAAGCATTTCCCAACGTCGGGAAGACGGCCGAATCGCACGCTGGTACGGTATACACATCGACATTCAGCAACAGCACAGGGCACAGCAAAATCTTGTCCAAGCTCAGGACGATCTTGCGCGCATGCAGCGCTCATTGAGCATGGCGGAGATGGCGGCATCCATTGCGCACGAACTCAACCAGCCCCTTACAGCTCTTGTGACGCATGCGTCCGCCTGCAGGGAATGGCTGCAGGCCAAACCCGCAAACCTTGAGAAGGTCTCAGCGACTGCGGAGAAGATCATCCAGGAAAGCATGAGAGCCGGAGTCGTCGTAAGTCGTGTGCGCGCTCTGTTCAAAAAGGAAGAACAGGTGCGAGAATTGACCAGCATGAATCGCCTGATCCAGGAGTTAGCGCGCCTGTTGAGGGACGAGGCGATCCGGAAAGATGTTTCCATTCGCCTCCAACTGGCAGCCGATCTTCCGCAATTGGAGATGGACCCGGTGCAGATACAGCAGGTGATCCTGAATCTGGCCATGAACGGCATGGACGCCATGATGCAGGTTGCCAAACCGCGCGAACTTATCATCCGGACAGAGAAGCATGGCGTTGGCGAAATCCTTGTTGCGGTGGAGGACCATGGTCCGGGCATTGCGCCGGAAACAGCGGCAAGGATCTTCGAACCTTTCTTCACCACCAAGCCGCAGGGAACAGGGATGGGATTGGCCATCTGCCGCGGCATTATCGAAGCCCACGACGGAAAGATCTGGACGGAAAACTCGGTGCGAGGCGGCGCAGCCTTACAATTCACAGTACGGTCGCAATCATGACAGAAAAGCCTGGTAACTTGGTGGATCAGCGGGAAACAGTCTTCATCGTTGATGACGACGAGTCAATTCGTGAGGGAGTTTCCAATCTTCTGGAAGCGGTGGGAATCAACGCGAAATGCTATGCCACCGCAGAGGGGTTTAGAGCCCACTGGTCTGCGGCAATGGCGGGTTGCCTGCTTTTGGATGCGCGGCTTCCCGGAATTGGCGGCGTTGAGTTCCAGGAGCGACTGCGGACGTCGGGAGCTAGAATCCCGGTGATCTTTATGACCGCGCATGGAGATATCCCGATGGTGCGCAAGGTGATGAAGGCCGGCGCCGTGGAATTCCTAACGAAGCCTTTTCAAAAGGAAGAACTGCTGCATGCGGTTGAGCAGGCATTCGCGTCCGACCGTGCGCGCCGCATCGAGGAAGCAATCCTCGATTCAACCCGAGCCCGCATCGAATCGCTCACCCCGCGAGAGCGCGAAGTAATGGCGCTCGTGACCTCAGGCCTTTTGAACAAACAGATCGCTGGTGAACTAAATCTGAGCGAGATCACCGTCAAGATGCATCGGCGCCAGGTCATGGAAAAGATGCGAGCAAACTCGCTGGCAGAGCTCGTAAGACTATGCGAGCGGGTCAGACTGCCTTTGTGATCGTGCATTCTAGCCAGAATTGAAATGTACTCCGCCCGCTCAACTTGACGAGGGCCTTCATGTCAATTCCTTATGCGATCCTTATTTCGAACCCAAACGACTATACCAAAGTATAGATTGCAATCTCTCCGCACGAGCTCTAGCCTCTCTTTATATCTGATCAGCAAGTGCCGCGATTAAGTCACTGTGACCAATTCCAGCCACGCGGAAGCTGTTTGCTCGACTACGCTGTGGACCTTACTGAAATCGCATTCTCGAATGTTGACCGCATGATCGATGCAGTTTTCCAGCGGCGATAGTGCGAACCAGATCATCTGCAAATCGGTGGTCAGGTTGAAAATCGATCGTTCGGAGGAAATATGAGTACCCAGGCGCTCTTGATTGAAGTTCTGCTCTCGGCATTCTTCGCAATAGCGTGCTTTCGTGCGCGGTCCGGTTCTTCCGATGCTCGAGGGCTTGCACCCAAGAGGCTCTTTGTCCTCACCGACCGGATAGAGCGATTGAGAATTTCCCGCTGGCAATGGTGCTCCATGATCGTGCTCTTGCTCCTGGTGCGCGTGCAGCGGGGAGCCCCCATGGTTGCCGAACTTACCGTTCTGACACAGTTTATTGTCTTCCTGGCTTTGCCGTCACAAAAGCCTTCATCGCAAGAGATCCAGTTGCAAAAGCCCTTACGGGAGGACCTTCGCCGCTCATGAGAGAGTTGCTGCATGCCGCAGATTTTCTAGGTAGGGTGCGTAGAAGATTGCGTTACGGCGCCCTATCTCGGGAACCACTGCTGTTGCTGCGGTTCGAGTGGAAGGGAGACTTGATGGAATGCGACTGGCTGATGCGTCCACCTGATCAGTGGGACAAAGATATTCCGGAGCATGTGGTGAAAGAGAACCAGACGCTCCAGGCACTGCGGGATGCATTGAGATTGCGCGAAGTCATTTTTGAGTCGTTTCCGGCCGTAATCAACGCAAAACTGCGCATGTTCCGCGCCGACAGTGAACATCGACTGGCGCTGGTGATGACCGGCAACGTGAACCGACACGACGATGTTCTTGAGCGTGTGGGCTCAGTTGCGATGCGGGCCAAACTTTGCGGCCTCCACTTTACGTTGAACGCCGGCGAAATGGAGAGCGTAGCCGCGGTTTCACTGACTTGCTAGTGATCTCGCCTGGCCGGTCCGCGCGGTATGGGGGCTGGAGCGCAGGAAGATTTGGAGTCTAAGACTAACTTCGTTGGTCGTCTGTCCAGCGGGTGCAGTCGGCAATCGAGATTTAAAACATGAACCAGGGAGGGTAGTAATGGCAGCAACAAAATCGCAAGGCAAGGATCTCACGCTATTCATGGCGGGGCTGACGGCAGTCTGCGCCGGGACCGCATTCTTCTCATCGGGCGCTGGCAAGGCGGCGCTCATACTCGGCGCAGTCGCAGTCGTTATAGCTCTTTGGGGGTTCTTCAAAATCAAGCATCTCGAAGGCGAGACCGGGGGCGGTCCTCAACCTGCCGTGATGAAGCTTATCGGTGTGGCGGTGGCCCTGGCAGGCTGGCTATTCGTGCTCATTGCATTGCATCTGACCGCCAGTGTCGGTGCGCGAATGGTGACGTCGATTGTGGGCTTTGCCATCTCACTCTCTGGAATTTTCTTCGTTCTCGCGCCAGCCGTCAGCAAGAACGCCATTTGGAAGGCTTGATTGCTCTTCTCTAGTAGACCTCGGCGAACCTCAACCTACCTATGGAGCCAAATCTGATGAGAATTGCACGCTTTGTAGCTTGGACTTGCGCCCTGGCAGTTGTACTCATGACAGGCGCAGCGACCGAGGCTCGGGCCGACGTTGCACCTCCTGCGTCGGCTGCCGAGTTGAAGGACACTGTTTCAAAGGCGCCCACCGCCTCAACCTTGTCGAATGGCGATCCCGGAGGCACTCTTACCGGTACCGTCAGCGACGTTCCCGTGGGCGATGCCAAGGTTGGCCTCACCCTGGGCGACCTGGCCAACCAGGACGGCCAGAACAAGATCGCGATCAATTTTGTATGGACTCTGGTCTGCGGCTTCCTGGTCATGTTCATGCAAGCCGGCTTCGCAATGGTCGAAGCAGGCCTATGTCGCGTGAAGAATGCAAACCACACCTACATGATGAACTTCTTTGTGTACACCTGCGGGTTGTTTGCCTATTGGATCATCGGCTTTGCTATCCAGATGGGCGGCGCCGCCGGCAATGGAAATCTCGGAGGCTTGCAGTCGCTCAACTCCGAGCATACATTGGCGCTGTTTGGCACCAGTTGGGGAATATTCGGACAGTGCGGCATGTTCCTCGCCGGGCATACCTATGACGTAGGCGCGATGGTCATCTTCCTGTTCGAGATGGTGTTCATGGACACCGCCCTAACCATTGTGACCGGTGCCGCGGCGGAGAGGTGGAAGTTTCTCGCATTTGCAGTCTCCTCGGTGCTGATGGGCGCGTTTACCTATCCACTTTATGGCAACTGGGCCTGGGGCGGTGGGTGGCTCGCACAGATGGGTCTCAACATGGGGCTGGGAAAGGGCTATTGCGACTTTGCCGGATCGGGCGTTGTCCACGCGGTCGGCGGAGTGACGGCACTCGCTGTGGCGATGATCGTCGGTCCCCGTATTGGAAAGTTCAATCGGGATGGATCGAGCAACGCCATCATAGGCCACGACATCTCAGCGGTCCTTATCGGATGCTTCATTCTGGCCTTTGGGTGGTTCGGATTCAACCCGGGCAGCACCCTTGGCGCCTCAGCGGCTGGCAACCTGCGAATCGGCTCGATTGCGGTCAACACCATGCTGGCGGGCTGCACCGGCACATTTGGTGCAATTCTCTATATGTGGGCCTTGAAAGGCAAGCCTGATGCCTCGATGAGCGGCAACGGGCTCTTGGCCGGCTTGGTGGCAATCACTGCACCCAGCGGCTTCGTCAGCACCATGAGCTCCGCCGTCATTGGTTTGGTCGCCGGTGTGCTGGTCTGCCTGAGTTGCGCGTTTGTCGAGAACTTTCTCAAGGTTGACGATCCTGTGGGCGCTATCTCGGTGCACGGGGCCAACGGGCTGTGGGGTGTGCTCTCGGTAGGCCTGTTTGCTGACGGCACAAGCAACTACGGAGGTTCCTGGAATGGCGTTACCGGCTCGGTAACAGGCCTGTTCTACGGCGATGCCAGCCAGTTGGTGGCGCAGATCGTTGGTTGTGCGACCTTGGTGGGCTTCGTGTTCAGCTTCAGCTTCGTCCTCAACTGGGCTCTCGACATCATCCTCGGACAGCGCGTTTCCGTCGAATCCGAAGTTGCCGGCCTTGACCTTCCTGAGATGGGGCAGCTCGGTTATCCGGAATTTGTCTTCCGTCCGGAGCCCGATTTCCTCCAGGCTGCCGCACGCGTGGCGGTTGCTTAAGAAGGCGTTCGCGTCTTCCTGCTGCATGGCCTGTGAGGTCCGCCGCGTATGCGGACCTCGCAAGCGGTTGAGCCGGCAGGGCGGCGCAGGTGCGTGGTTCATCGAAGTTTGCCCACGGGCATTCTCCTGGCGCGGCAAGGCATATCTGCCAGGGTCTTGCTGCCCACTTTTGCCTGGTTCTATGGAGCACCATTCATGAATAAGCTTTCCCATTCCGTTCGATCTATCGATGAGGAGTTGTCGATCGCTCCGGCGGCTGACGCTCCAATCACCCTGCCTGCTCTACTTGGCCGCGAAACCACGAATGTCCTGCAACGCATGTTCCGCGATCCGCGCGTCCTGCAGCCGGAAGAGCGCCGCGATCTTGTAATGCGACTAAAGAATGCCGTTGAACTGGCGCCGAACGTTGCCGAGATTCGAGTGGTCTACGGCATGGCGCTGTGC